>Ga0172379_10001453_pt1 | contig 46974 bp, 53 predicted proteins | sample GrowelOW334metaG_FD_119756 | JGI IMG/M metagenome (GOLD analysis project Ga0172379, IMG submission 119756) | Groundwater microbial communities from an aquifer near a municipal landfill in Southern Ontario, Canada - Groundwater well OW334 metaG | ecosystem: Environmental > Aquatic > Deep...
CGCAGCGTGCTGGAGGTATTGCGCGAACCGATGGAATCGGGGCGCATCACGATATCGCGTGCCGCTCGCCGCGCGGATTTCCCCGCACAGTTCCAGCTCATCGCGGCGATGAACCCCTGAGGTTTCGTTGCCAAACTGCCACCACTTAAAGGGGTGGTGGGAGGGGTGGATGAACCAGGTGTTTTCGGGGTAAACGGCGTACCTATCGGGGGTGCGGATGTCGATGGAGCGTAGAAGAGGTTGATCTCTACTTCATCATCATGAATGACAATCCGCTCGGTAATAGCTTCCACAATCCGGCGCTTCTCTTTGTGAGGTAATTCCGGCCAGCGAGAGTAAAGATCGCGAGCACCAGTAATGACTTCTTCCTGGGAGAGGTGGGAAATTTTCAGGACATCGAGTTCCGCTTGGACTTGCGGGATTTCATCGTCAAGCTGACGCCCTCGCTCTGCGAGAGGGTGATACTTTACCCCAAAGCCCGCCTTGTCAATCGCACCCCCTTGGTAGAGCTCATAGAGCTTGTCTACCTCGGCGGTAAGTTTCTTTTGTTCCTTGAGGAGTACGAGGAGAAGCTCTTCTTTCTCGTGGATACTGGTGCTTGCTTTACTTAGGTGTTCGGCAATCTCTTCTGTGGAGAAAAAGAAGTTTTTAATTTGCTCGTGGAATACCCCCTCCAGGTCAACGACTGGAATTTTGTTTCGACAATCGTAGCAGACATACTTGGGAGTATTCGAGGGCACATACATCTTTTGCCCACAACCGCAGTGGGTGAGGCCTGCAAAAAGGTGAATGACTTGCCGAGAAGTACGCTTCCCATTCTTTTGTTGTGTATCGAGGATTGCATTTACCTCGTTCCAAAGGTCTTCAGAAATAATGGCTTCTACTTCATGAAGCACCCATTCACTTTCAGGCTTAAGCTCCCACGCTTTCTTGCTGTCCTTAGAAATGGTGTAGTTAGCGCGACGCACACCCTTGGCAGTTGGATCGCGGAGAAGGCGGGTAATTGTCGTATCAGAAAACTGAGAGCCGTTACGAGTGCGATAGCCTCGTTCGTTGAGTATCCGAGCGACAGTTTTTTTTCGCTCATGTTCGCGGAAGAGTTCATACATGAGCTTGCGAATGGGGCCTTCGGCAGGATCAGGAAGTAGCTTCCCTTCTTTCCACTGATAGCCAAAGGGAGCTTGCCCGCCTAGGGGTTTGCCCATCTTGGCTCGAATGGGGACAGAGGCCGCAACACGGGCTGCGATCTCTTCCCTTTCCCACTGCGCCATTGCTGCAATCATGGTGTAAAAAAGACGACCTGCTGGTGTTGAGGTGTCTATAGATTCTGCTAACGAAATGAGATCGGCATCACAGGCCCTGAACATTTCGGCGAAATCGAGGAGCTCTTTGGTATTCCTGGCAAGGCGGGCCAGCTTGGAGAAGATGAGGCCAGTGATATGACCATTCGCGATGTCCGCGAGCATTCGCTTGGTCTCTGGATATTCCTTAACGGTCTTGCCAGAAAGCGCATCGAGGCGGTACACCTCAATCACATTCCAACCCTTTGCTTCCGCATAGAGGCGAGCGCGGCGTTCATGGTGTTCGGGACTCTCCCCTTTCACCTGATCTTCGGTTGAAACACGAATCCAGATACCGACGCGCTTAGATTCCTCTGGTGAGCTCTTATGTGAATGCATCGCAATCCTCCTGCGCCTTCATCAAAAGTTTGTTGGGATTATAGATAACCTAGGAAACGTTTTCGATCTTTCTTGTAGCACTTAACCGCGAGCATCGTGAAAGCGAACAAAAGACCCCACGCAACCTTATCATAACGATGTTCAAGTTTTGCCCTAATAACATCTGTCATCGGTGCAAGCACACCATGGAATGTGGTAATCGAGACGAAATAATGACCGAGCAATAGTGTGCCGAAGAAAAACACGAAGGCAAAAATAATCGCAAGCTGCGTCTTTGAAGAATATGCCAAAACAACCAGAAACTCATCTGTCCATTTCATTGCAATATTACCTCAGGCGATCTGCGTGGGCGTTTGACTGTTTACACATCAATCGAATGGGTCCACTGAGGCAGCCCGGCACGCGAAAGATAATTAACTAAATTCTGTGTTCCATAAAACTTGATGCGTCCGCCTTCACTGAAGGCTAAAGCAGATTGATCAATCCTTAGGCCTGAATGCCTTGCCTTCATGGTGAGCTGCGCCAAGATTTCGGCATTTGCTGAGTTGGTGTTGGAAGTTGCATGAGCGTCGAATACCGCAAAGTTTATCCAGCCCCCTGATGTCGAGTGCTCTCTTAGATGCGCAAAATTTACCTTCATTTAACTTCCTCTTTCAAATTTTTCCAAGCAACGGAAGTGAACGCGGTGTACCGGAATCCATTACGAGATGCGCCAATATGCCTGCACCAGCAATCAGTAAACAAAACCGCAATAGCTTCTCGGCATCAGTTTCTGGCTTCCACTCACCAAGCTTGTACATTCCCCATAGCACTAACCCTGCAAATGCCACGCTATGGAAAAACTGCCGGTGATGGGGATTTGTTGCTGGCTCTAGCAAGTCGGGGATATTGGTACAGAAAGCGGCCAGCAATGAACCGCCTATTGGTGCCAATGTGCTCTTACCCTCTTGCTTCTCTTGGGCTAAGAGAAACCCACCAACCATTACTGCCGCGCCTGTACGATGTGCCAATGCATTAGACATATTCCCCTCACTTTTCCTTGCGAACGCCCTTGAAAGGCTGCTTATCGGATTTAACATCCATAAATTGCCCTGATTTTGTATCACGCTTCACGTAATTACCAGCTGGTGTCTGAGTTTGAGAGCGTTGCCGTACCGCACCATTACGATGACCATCGCCCTTGGGTGGATTAGTTGCCATGATTAAACTCCTTTATATAGTTGATCGTGGGGCGTATATTATATCATCATTATGATGATGTCAAGCGCGCAAAAGTAGTTGTATGGCGGGGCTTCTTTCATTTAGAATTCAGCACATGAACAATCAGAACGCAGTAAAGACCTTCCCGATTGCCATTCAGCATTTAAGTCAGCCTCAACGGGAACGCCTTGCCCACATTGAGTTTCGCCTCTATTTCCTAGGGGAGGTTCGGCGACAAGACATTATCAAGCGGTTCAGCGTAGCGCCAGCGGTAGCAACAAGGGATTTCGCACAATACCGGGAGCTTTTCCCCAACAACATAAGCTTTGATGGAAGAGCCAAGCGGTATGTGATCGGAAGCGATTTCCATCCAGCATTTACCCATGTTCCCGAACGCGTCCTTACTGCTTTGTCTCAAGGCTTTGGTGATGGAGAAGGTCCGCTTGGCGGAGCCCTTCTTCCGTGCGAACTGCCTTTGGTTTTAAACCGTCCCTCAATGGCAGTTCTTGCACCTATATCCCGCGCTATTCATCAACAAAAGGCCGTGAGAATAAAATATCAATCACATTCCAGTGGCGCATCAAGGCGAGAGCTTGTTCCCTTTGCTTTAGTGAATGATGGGTTGCGATGGCACGTGCGCACCTTTGATCGCAAGAGTCAGGAATTTCGGGATTTTGTTCTTACCCGCATGGAGTCCCCTGAAGTGCTCGATGACAGTCCTGTCCTAAAACACGAGCTATCGTCCGCTGATAATCAATGGAACCGTATTGTTGAACTTGACCTTGTGCCTCACCCGAGACAATTACATCCCGAGATCATCGAGAGTGACTACGGTATGACGAATGGCGTTCTTCATATCGAGGTGCGGGCAGCTATCGCGGGATATGTACTTCGACACTGGATAGTAGACTGTTCACGCGAGCATAGTTTGGAAGGAAAGGAATATAGATTGTGGCTCAAGAATAATCTTGCCCTCTATGGCGTTTCAAACCTCTTGCTTGCACCAGGATATGAAACACCCACTTAGCAAAGAAATTCAAGCACCCCTGAAAACAGTCTGTATTAGGTTTTTAGATAACCTCGGACCAAAGCGGATATCGTGCGACATGAGATACTTGATTCTTTTACGCGTGTCCAATCTAGCCTCAAATTAATTTGGGTAAGTCTCGCTCTATCAGGTGTACCAGCCTCGGGGCGAGTTGCCCACTGACCTTAACCATGCCACTTGAAGCAAAAGCTATTTGCCCTCGCACTCCCTCATAAATCAGCTCGAATACGGCGTAGTCCACGTTGTAACGTATACCATCAAGCAATTTCATGTTTTCGACAATCATTCCCTGCTTGGAAGAAAACTCCATGCGTGCAACCATATCCTCATTAATTACCGCACCGACCACTTTTAAACCGACCAGCTTGGTAATCTCGACATTCTCGAATACCGTTGTCGGCTTGACCTTGTCGAAAGTCAGCGGCTTACTCGTGAAGCCGAGTCCCACGATGGATTCCAGCGCATTCAGCAAATCGCGGATGTTTCGACCAGGGTTCTCAATACGAAGGAAGGTAACGCCATCGACCGAGACAATTGCAAAGTCCGTGAAGCTAACGCTGGCGACCTCTTCGTATGAAGGAACACCGCCATCGTCAAACCGAGTCACGACAACCTTCGTGCGCCAGAGGAATCGGAACTTCGATGCACCGAGGGTGCCTTCAATGCGCGAAAACCCGAAACTAACATCATGTGTCAGCGGCCTGTCAACGACGATACTATAAAGATCGAAGTCACCACGATGAAGCTGGATTCTGTACCAGCGGTACCTAATAAGCATCATGTAACTCCGGCACTCGCCACAGCAAACTCGGCACGAAATTTTGCTACAAGCTCTCGCGACTTAGACTCTATGACACGGGAAATAGCATCGATTTCAGCCGCAAGTGGCGCTCTCCGACGGCCTGAGACTTTCCCTTCTTCAAAAGGAAACACACCGCTCAAAATAAAGGAAAAACCTGTGCAGTCCTTAGGATCAGCAAAGACAGCTTCAATGTCGTAGACGTTGCCAACTCCCATGGTTTCCGTTGCGGTCCAACCAATCTTAGTTATGTAATAGTCCTCTTCGTCGAGAAGTTCATTCAATAACTCTGATCGAGTTACGCCGTTCCCGCGCAAAAATACTCGCTCCACATGCGTATCTGGATCGCTCGCTATTGAGCTATCCACTTCATCGTCATCAATATCTGGCTTGGCTTTGTAGACATAGACTTCTGTCACGTCATCACGTACATATCCCGGAAGGCTATTCACCAACTCATGGAAAAATTTCGAGCGCAGCTTCGGCGATGGAACATCAAATAGTGATACAACAACCTTGGTCAATGGGGTGTCCGTCGCTTTTTCAATCTTGCCAAGCAGCGTCTCGCGTACACCATTGAGATAGTCGTTCTGGGTGTTACGAACAATATAGCCTTCGGGCGACTTAACGAACTCAACGGCCCCATCTCGAACCTGAACCTGGGCAAATTCATTAAGGTTGTAGTCCACTGTGGAATACTGCACATGCATGGTCAAGCTATCGCCATTCCGCGATACTTGAATCACATCACCAGCCGATTCCAGCTCTTGTTTTAGCTGCTCTACGGAAGCTTGAAGTTTCTCTATCTCGCCTACGCCTGCCACATCCATGGACGTAATACGTTCACGTCGAGGCGCTATACCAAGACGTGCCGCAATATCCTTGTGGTCGTAATAATCATGGGTAAGTCTGGCGAAATATTTTGCTAAGTCTTCACGCGGTGTTTTCTTGCTGACAATAATATTCCTGCGCTGAAACAGCTTCATGACGGTCGGAGTGTCAACCTTGTGTTGATTCAGTGCATCAAAAACATTCTTATCCGTGGCGTAGTAGAGAGACGGGCCATGTATGCGTTTTTTCATTCTCGCCACCCCATGTCGCCAGGGTTGTAGGTACTGGTCACGTTGGTAATCCTATCAACTTCAATCTGGTTCAGGATGTCTTCGCGTCCCTTATCAAATCCCCAAGCCTTTACGTAGCTCTTTTTTGCCATCTGGAACACACTCTTCAAATCATCATTGGCATCGCGGTTGGTAACCCTTATACGGATTTTCTCTCCCGACTCCAGCATTTGGTACCGGGAGAGACTGTCCAAGAAATACTCAAATTCTTCCGAAGACATGCCTGGTCGGTTGTAATAGATAACATAACCCGCTTTGTCAGTCTTAGTAGGCCCATGCTTAATGATGATGTATGGGCCAGTAAGCGACTCAATCGTTGCAGGCTGATCCCAGACATCTCCTTGCCGTCTGGACATAACCAAATCCGGATAATAAAACGTGTACTCTTTTGGGAGCTCTTCCTCTCCCTTCAATCGGATGATATCGTTACCGATACTGTATAGGCGTTGAATGTCGTGTGGGCCCAAGAAGTGAAGTAGAGAACCAGGCGCCACCGGAAGAGCTTGCAAATCTACCTTGTTGATGGCCTCATAGAATGGCTTATCGTAATCGTTGTCATGGTTATGAATGAACAACATACCCCGCACTTCATGCGTCTCCGATGCATCGACCGAATACTTTTTGCGCCATTCGGATGACTCTTTCGCGCATTCGACAGTGATAGACAAAGACTTAAACGCGCCCCGAAGCCGTGTTGCAGTGATAGAGTCGGCGGCATAGCTTTTGAGGTCGGTATGCAAATAGATGCGTTTGCCGAGGTACGGGTCTTCGTAATAAAAGACGACATCACCGGGATGAGTATCCTTCGGCTTACCGCCTTCCCCCAAGTGCTTCTCGTTGGTACACATAAAATTATCGTCGCGCTTCTGATGCATCTCCCACAGGAAATGTTTGAAGATGTCTTTCGATATCCTTGACGCAATCTCACCGATATTTATAGTCTCTGCCACTTGCCCCTCCCAGAAATGATTGTTCACAGCCCGCGGATTCAACTACCAAGTGCAACATCCTCAAAGATATAACGATTCCTATAACTTATAGTTGGCATAGTACACAATCCCCAGTGCCGCTGCATCAAACAAACTCTGCCTAGGGTCCTCACTCATCCATATTTTCCTCACCCTTGGAAGCCTATGCGCCAATTCAGGGATCTGCTCTGCAATAACTTGCGATATATCGTACTTCGTCTTTGCGTCTGATGCCGCAAAGCATTTGAAGATTGCTTCACGTGAAATGCGTTTTACCTCAATGCATTCTTTCATAGCAAGATTTGTAACCATTCTGTAAAGCCGCCTAATACGTGTTGAGCGGCGTGAACCTTTCTCCATATAGTCCTCAATGACGATACTGTCTGGACGGTAACGTTCGATCAGAATTCGGATACCTTCAAGCGCTGACTCGTTTTTGTTCTTTTTTCTAATGTCCTTCACTCCCCAGTCATAAGGATTTTGTGCACTTTCAAATAGTACATAGGCATACCCACGACTTGATGGATAAATGGAGAGCACGGTATTTTGTAAATGTTCTTGATGATTCATACTCCTTCGGTTTTGTTATTACGGGTAATGGCGCGCTTAAGCGCAGCAGAAAGAAACTCTTTTTTGCGGATTGCAGTTTTGCTCATTTCGTTGTCGAGACGTTCATATAACGTTGCAGCCCGAGCAAGAACTGTTTCTTCAATATTTGCATAGAGCTTGGGGAAGCAACTGCGTGGTGGAATGCCAAATAGCACTTCACACGCAAGAACAACATCCTTGCTCGGTATGCGCTGACCTAGCTCTAAGCGGGATATATGTGTAGGACTTTTATGTCCCAGCAGGAATGCGAGTTCCTTTTGGGTGATCGCCCATTTTCGCCGGTGTGTGCGAAGATAATCATGTATAAATGACGGCATATTGTGACTGTTCTCAGGCCATTAAGCGACATTGAGAACTGCATCTATTTTCGCGTGAAATTTTGTTTTACTGTAGAGGTGAAAACGTGCCTCGGGGGGCACATTTCATAGAGATGAGAAAGGGTGGCTATTACTTCACTTTTCTATAGACTGCTCTGTATAGCGTGTGAGTAGCTGCGCGCCGAGAGGTTAAATTGCCCGTTTCTTGTTGGCGGTTTGTTTTCTGTACATTCCTTGGTATGCTTTCAATATGGATTTGCAACTAATTACTTTTACCGAGCGTTACAATGCGGAAAATCGGAGGCTTTCGGGAATGCCACAATTACTTGAACACGCCGACAACGTCCGTCGAAAGGTAGCGCCGCAGACCCCTCAGAAACACAAGGCCGAATTCGGCCAGTTCATGACCCCTTCGAGCGTAGCTGGATTCATGGCTTCCCTATTTCCTGCCAGTTCTTTAAAGACTTGTAAGCTGCTCGATGCAGGCGCGGGTGTTGGTGCCTTGTCCTGCGCTTTTCTTGATCGCTGGGCAGCTGGAGGTTTTGGTTTTGCCAAAGTAGATGCATGCGCTTATGAGATCGACCCAGTACTGCGCATACACCTTGCGCAAACTTTAGCAGCTTATAGCGAGCATCTGGACGTGAGGTCACAGATTATGACAGAAGACTTCATCGAACATGCCGCCCTACTCTGCAAGCAGGGTCAAGGCGGCTTTACACACGCTATCCTGAATCCGCCATACAAGAAGATCAATAGCCATTCAGCGCATCGTCTGGCGTTGCGCACAGTCGGGATTGAGACGGTGAATCTGTATTCGGCCTTTGTAGCACTGGCAGTGGCGTTAGCCGCACCGGGCGGGCAAATTGTTGCGATTATCCCGCGCAGCTTCTGCAACGGGCCGTATTACCGGCCTTTTCGCGACTTTGTACTTGAGCGAGCTGCAATTCGACATATGCACCTGTTCGACTCACGCAGCAAGGCATTCAAGGATGATAATGTTCTGCAGGAAAATATTATCCTTCTGCTTGAATGTGGTGGCCAGCAAGGTGACGTGACAGTGACAACATCGACCGATGACAGCTTCGATGACCTCGTGACGCATACGCATCCCTTCAACCGGATCGTGTTCCCCGATGATTCAGAGCGTTTCATCCATGTGCCGACTTCACAAGAGCATAATGCCATTGAGCTTTCAGCAGCGATTCGCTATTCATTGGAAAATATTGGTGTAAAAGTATCGACTGGGCCGGTTGTTGATTTTCGACTAAAAGAGCATCTCCGTGAGATGCCAGAACCAGGCACTGTCCCACTGCTTTATCCCACACATTTTGCCGGGCAAAACATCGAATGGCCGAAACCAGGCAACAAGAAACCAAATGCTATCCAGCGTAACAATGAGACGGAAAAATGGTTTTATCCGAATGGTTTCTATTGTGTGGTTCGTCGCTTTTCATCGAAGGAAGAAAAACGTCGAATCGTTGCCAGTGTTGTGCAGCCAGACACCTTTGGTGATGCTGAAATGCTGGGCCTAGAGAATCACCTTAATGTGTATCACGAGAACAGGCACGGCTTACCAGAAGCTCTTGCGCGTGGCTTGGCTATTTACCTCAATACGACCGGCGTTGATGAAAACTTTCGCCGTTCGAGTGGGCACACACAAGTCAATGCAACCGACCTCAAGATGATGAAATATCCGAGTCGGAATGGGCTAATTGCTCTTGGAGAATGGGCAATGCATTGCAGCGAACCTACACAGAACATGATTGATGAGCAACTGAATTACCTAATCGCATGACAACGAAAAATAATAATCATATCGACGAGGCGCATCAACTCATCATTTCCCTTGGCCTGCCGCGTGCTCAGCACAACGAACGATCCGCGCTGTGCCTGTTGGCGCTTCTTAATCTCACCCCCAGCAAGACATGGGCACAGGCTGAAAACCCACTTGTTGGCATCACACCGATTATGGACTGGGCGCGGGAGAACTACGATAAGGAATACGCGCCAAACACGCGAGAGACGTTTCGACGCCAGACGATGCACCAGTTCGTTGATGCTGGGATAGCACTTTATAACCCTGACAAGCCAGATCGCCCGGTGAATAGCCCAAAAGCTGTTTATCAGGTTGCTCCTGCTGTGCTAGCCCTACTGCGAAGTTTCGGCACCCCCAAATGGCACGACAACCTGACGACTTATCTGTCTCTGAATCAGACGCTGTCGGCAAAGTATGCTATGGAGCGCGACCAAAACCGCATTCCAATGCAAATTGCACCGGGTAAAGAAATTACCCTTAGTCCCGGCGATCATAGTGAGCTGATCCGTGCAATCGTGGAAGATTTTGGCCCGCGCTTCGCGCCCGGCAGTGTGTTGGTCTATGCCGGGGACACTGGCGACAAATGGGGTTACTTCGATGCGCCCTTGTTGGCCGAACTAGGTGTCGATGTAGATTCACATGGCAAGATGCCTGATGTGGTTCTCCATTTCGTCGAAAAAAATTGGCTACTACTGGTGGAGTCTGTCACTAGCCATGGGCCGGTCGATGGCAAGCGTCATGAAGAACTAGCAAAGCTGTTTGCTGGGTCAACTGCTGGTCTGGTTTATGTGACCGCATTCCCGAATCGCTCCATCATGGGGCGGTATCTAAGTGAAATCGCATGGGAAACAGAAGTGTGGGTGGCTGATGCCCCGTCGCACCTGATTCACTTCAACGGCGAGCGCTTTCTTGGGCCATATGCAACAGAATGAAGAATTCCCATGAAGCAATACGGGTAGACTGGGTAGACACGGGGGACGTTGAAAGGGACATCAGCACCCTCACCTCCTTTGTTTTTCTGCCTAGATATTCCAATACCCCACACCTGCTGTATCCCACAATATAGTCCCCGCACGTCCCCAAGTCTACCCGCAGTGACCGAATGGTCAGATTTCCACGTCATCCGAAGAGTCCCTGGTGATCCCGTACCGTGTACACAACGCCTCAATTTTTGATTTTTCTGATAAGGGAACGACGTACACACCATGGCTTTTATGTGTACGGAGATGCAGGCGTTTGCGGTGAAGAAATCCGATATACCGATTCGTGATGGGGCGATCATAGTCAGCTCCATGTCGCGCAACAAAGAGGCTCGTAATTTCTGAGAGTGGTATGGATGTACGTGAATAGTCTTCCATCAGTTCCTTGAGTATTACCAGTAGCTCGCCTTCAGGAGCAGAAGAATGTTCAGCACGAAGCTCTTTCTCCAATCCTTGTGCAGCTTCGCGTATTTCTTTTTTGATGGTCTCGTCTTCTATGATGGATAGGAGCGGCACGAGGATCTGATTTAGACGCGGCGATATGCTCGGATCAACAAGCTCTTTGTTTATTCGCACGTGCCCCAACGTTTGAAAACGATACATGAGAAGTTTGTTGCGCAGAGCGGCAGCTTCTGCTTTTTGAATCTCCGGCAGGTTGATTGGGATGTCGCTTCGCAAGGTTCTCTGCCCCATGTCTTCGGTGATGAAGCGACTTTCCAGTGCTTGGTCTTCAAACTCACGCCGCATTCCTACAATCTTGGGGCCATAGACCAGAAAAGCACGTGGGTCGAATTCCCGTTGTAGGGTAATGGCAGTACGGAGCACTGGGAAACCACGTACATTGCCATTGTTGAATATCTTTATGATCTCCGCCTTCTCATCACTGAAACGAAAATCAGCTTCGTCAAAAATGAGCGTTCCCTGGAATGTGTTGAGTGTATGAAATATCGGCGAAACGGTACTCGCTCCACTTGCGAAGAACGGTTTGTAGCACACCGACCCGATAATCAGAAGAGCACGAGTTTTGCCTGAGCCATAGTCGCCACGCAGGCGTAAATATGGCAATTCATTAAAAGCGTCATACACCCACGTGAGAAGAATGTACGAACTTGCTATGCGAAAAAAGGCTGGGGATAGGTCCACGTAGCGGTATAGATAGGCCTCGATGTCTTCGAGCAGGGCTTTCGTTGAGCCATATGGCTCGGGGCATTCTGGAAGAAGCACTGCATTATGCTTGAGAAGATTATTGCTTGGGGATATGGGAACAAGCCGCTCGCCGTTCTCTTCGATCCACGGTTTCAGCTTGACGTTACCTTGCTCATAGTGCGCAAGAAGCGTCTTCTTTTCATATGGCTGGTAGACAATCTCGATGAGACTACCATCGGAGAGCACCCTTGAAACAGTCGGAATGTCCTTTTGTTTGTTGTTATAAGTTTCCATGAACTGAGCATATGCCCCTCGGTTGAATTTGCCGAGAAGTGAAAAGATGCCCATGAGGTATCTTTTCCCCGCGTGACAATTTCTGTGCACATGCTAAATTTGTAGCATCACCCCCATGAAGTATTTCTTGTATTGCAGAAAATCAACCGAATCAGAGGATCGCCAGGTTCTCTCAATTGAATCCCAGCGGAATGAGCTGGAGCGTAGTTTTGGCGCACGCGAAGACATCGAAATTGTAGGCCTCTATGAAGAATCCTACAGTGCTAAAGCGCCGGGGAGACCGTACTTCGATGAAATGCTCAGACGCATTGAGCGCGGTGAAGCGCAAGGTATCATAGCCTGGCATCCTGACCGCCTCGCTCGCAATTCCATAGATGGAGGAAAGATCATCTATCTTCTCGACCGGAAACTACTTTCCGATGTGAAGTTTGCAAACTTCACATTCGAGAATAACCCGCAGGGAAAATTTATGCTATCCATCATCTTCGGCTATTCGAAGTATTACGTGGACAATCTGAGTGAGAACGTGAAGCGCGGAAACAGGGCCAAGCTCCTGAGGGGATGGCGACCTAATCATGCCCCGACGGGATACCTGAACGATATGGCGACAAAGACAATCGTGCGCGACGATGAACGTTTTGTGTTGGTTCGTAAGATGTTTGATCTATTTTTGACTGGCACATACTCAGTAAAGCAATTGACGTTTGAGGCAAAAACGTGGGGCTTAAAATCTCGTCAACGCAAAAGGATGGGCGGCAAATATCTCTCAATTAGCAACGTGCATAATATCCTGACCAATCCGTTCTATATGGGAACGGTATTGTGGGGCGGATTAGCTCATGCGGGCGCACACGAGCCAATGATCACCCGTGATGAATTTGAAAGAGTGCAGATAATTCTTGGGAGACCAAATAAGCCAGCGCCTAAAAAGCATTACTTCCCTTTTACTGGACTCATGCGCTGTGGCGAATGCGGCTGTGGCATAACCGCAGAAGATAAGGTGAACCGTTACGGAAAGCGGTACACCTATTATCACTGCACCAAAAAGCGCCTTGATACACGTTGTACCCAACGATGTATTTCTGCGATGAAATTAGAAGAAGGTTTTGAAGAATTTTTGAGTACCCTTGTCATCCCGCAAAAAGCCCATGATTGGACCATCAGGAAAATAGACCAGGCACGAAATGAAGAAGGTCTGGTTACTGCCGAGGCGATGCACGCATTGGAAAAATCGATTCAGGAAATTTCCAGGCATATAGGAAACCTCACCACCCTACGTATCCGTGAGTTAATTGATGACGGAGAATTCACAAAACAACGGGAAGCGCTTCTTCGTGAGCAGGAAATTCTTCAAGAGAGACTCGTTCACGCAAAAAATGGGGTGACATGGTTCGAACCCGCTAAAATACTCATTTCGTTTAGCAATAGAGCCGTATTTTGGTTTCGTGATGGTAATGGTCGCATAAAACGCGAAATCATCGATGCAACAGGATCGAACCTTTTGCTTAAAGACAATAAACTCTTTATTGAAGCCAGAAAACCGTTTTTCGATAGGTCAAAATCTCCTCATTTATATTCAATGCTGGCAGCCCTGAATGATATTCGCACACTGCATGAGAATAGGGATGCAGATTTTCAACACATTCTCTTTCTTGTGCGCCACATTACTCAGGTGTGTACAAAATCTACCCCGAAGGAATAGCCACCCCGCTAGAGGCATCCTTTTGCTCGCTGGGTAATGCCTTGGTCAGTTGCATGTACAGATTGACCAAACGAAATGCCATTTCACTTGCCTCTGCAAATGAAAGCGTCTCGCCAAATTCTTCTTGGTAGATTGCTATGAATTCTTGGAGATCATGGTCGCTAAATTTCATCCAGACACTGTAGCCAAACAGTGAATAGCAATGAAGAAGTGAGAGTGTGCCTTTTAGGCACACAGTGAGCCGCAACGGAAAACACATAAGGGACATGTGTCGAACGTATCTCCCTTTGCAGGGTACTCCTTAGTCCCTCAGCGTTTCTTCTGAATCCGTTTTATGGAATTTTGGACTGACACCAATTCTGCCTTGGTAAACCCATCAAGATTGAGCAGTATCTCCGCTATCTGGTCATTTGCACAGTAGAAATAGGCGGTTGGCACCCCCAGCACTTTTGCCAGCATTTCCGCCACCTCAAATGAAGGCTGGTGAATTCCCGTCTCGTATCGGCTTATACGAGCGCTGCTACAACCCTCATCGAGCCCAATCATAACCCCCAACCGATCTTGCGGCAGGTTTGCACGTTCACGGGCGGTACGCAAACGAAGGCCGAATAGAGACTGAGGACGATTTGACATCTTACGATAATCGTAGAATTGGCTTGCTTAGTCTCTACGTAATACGTAGAATTGCCCCAGCCCCCTAATACAAATGTTTGCTCAATCCCTCCTGAGCATCCCAAAATGGTAGTTCACTAGTGTGAGAAATGAGTAATAACGCGCAGGTAAAAGAAGTTTCGTTTGAGCATGTTGTATGGCCGTATCGGATGATGCTTCCGTTCCTGTTTATCATCGGCTGGTATGTCTATACGAAAAAATTTCTTTACCGCTGCCTCGGGGGGCGTAATTGCGCCCCCAGGACGAACTTCTGGCTTGTTGACTGGATCAGCATCAATAGCCGGAGGGTCAGGGACGGTGCTGCGCGGTGGTTAGCCCTCGATGCTGTATACAACTTCACTAAGGGCGAGGGCTGTAACTGGATCGCTTGCGCTATTGATGAGTATTGGATGCATATCCGCAACGCGCAGGCTGTTCGCAACAGGCTTAAAATCGTCAAGCGTGAAATTGAGTCTGCAATTCTGGAAGTCGTAAAGATGAAGGCCTCCAACGAACCAGTTCGGCTTCTTTCTCTTGCTGCTGGAAGTGGGCAGGGTGTCATTGAAGTTGTCGCTGGGTTATACCGTGCAGGAATTCGATGCGAAGTGCTGTTGATCGACCAGGACGATTCGGCACTTGTACATGCACGTAAACTTGCAGAACAACATAGCGTAAGCAACATGGTTGTTACGTGCGAAAGTAACGCAGTTTTGTTCTACCGGAACTTGCGCAAAATTGACTTCAAGCCCGATATTGTTGAAATGTGCGGGTTGATGGACTATCTGGAAGACGACCTGGCCATTACAGTCATCAAAATGATCCGCCGGTGTTTACCGCCTGAAGGGTTCTTCCTAACCTGCCACATCCACCCCAACAAGGAAAGTTACTTCCTCTGGCATGTGGTGAACTGGGGAATGCTGTACCGGGAACGGAAAGAACTGCGAGGGCTCCTGGTTAAAGGCGGATTCGTTTCGGCAAAACTGTACACCGAACCTCACGGAATACACTCAGTCGCCGTAGCGCGCAAGGTCTAAACAGAAGCCAATATTTTGTTTCTGCAAGACTGGATGCTAGACTTAATGCATCCCAGTCTTTATGAACTTCTACGCTATTTCAGCACTTGTGAATGTTGTAACAAGTATTGTTCTCGGCGTTCTTGTCCTGCTTGAAAATCCACGCAATCGCGTCAATCAGCTTTTCTTCCTGTTTACCCTTGCCGTGGCAACGTGGGGGTATGCATACTTCTCTTGGCAGATAGCAAACGACCCTAGTACGGCATTGTTCTGGGTACATGTGCTCATGGCTGGAGCAATCTTCATCCCCTTCCTGTACTTCCACTTTGTTGCCCGGTTCCTCAATCTTCAACATGCACTCCGGTGGTTCGTAGGGATCGGCTATATCAGTGCGGCCTTCTTCAGTATCGTTAACTGGCATCCCCTTTTTATTTCTTCTATTGGCGCACGGGATGGATTCGCCTTTTGACCGACTGCCGGTCCGTTATTTTTACCATTCCTCATTATTTGGGTGTTGTATGCCGCGTATCCCGTCAGGCTTTTGTTCAAGCATTTACACACTACTGACCGCGAAGCAGAGCGAGCGCAAGTCAAATATATTCTCATCGGAACGGCGATAGGATACATAGGCGGATGTACCAATTATTTCCTCTGGTATGACATTCCAATTTTGCCGTTTGGCAATATCACCGCCTCGGTCTATATCATTCTTGTCGCGTATGCGATCTTGAAACACGGCCTGTTTAACATGAAGGTCGTTACGGCTGAGTTCATCGTATTCGCGCTCTGGCTCTTTGTTTTCATCCGTATACTGATTGCGAACACGGTATCCGAACAACTCATTGAAAGTGGCCTCCTTTTTGTAATGCTTATTGCCGGTGTCATGCTCATACGGAGCGTAGATCGAGAAGTCGAACAGCGTGAAAAAATCCAGAGACTCGCGGAAGAGCTGGAAGCGACAAACAAGGGACAAGAGAACCTTATCCACATCATGAATCACCAGATCAAGGGATACCTCGGTACGGCGAGAAATATCTTCGCCGAACTATTGCAGAGTAATGCCTATGGCCTGATGCCGGAACCATCCAAGCCACTCCTATCCAAAGGATTTGAGGAAATGACTGCTGGTGTCGATTATGTTCAGCAGATATTGAGGGGGGCGAGCGCCCGTAGCGGTACGCTTTCATACACCATGATATCTCTTGATCTCAAACCACTGGTCTTGAAGCTCTTGGACAAACAAAAAGAGGTTGCCGAAAAAAGCGGATTGTCGTTTGAGTCAAAAATTGCCGACGGAGACTACAATATAGTTGGCGATGCTACTCAGCTCGAAGAAGCTTTCAAGAATCTCATTACCAATGCCATCAAATACAACAATCCGAAAGGAAGTATTACCGTTACCCTATCTCGTATTGGCGAGAAAATTCTCTTCGCAGTGAAAGATACAGGAAGAGGAATTTCAAAGGAAGACGAGCCAAAATTATTCAAGCCGGGTGGCGTGGGCAAAGACTCTATCAAATACAATATTGAGTCTTCAGGCTTCGGTCTTGCTTTCGTAAAGCCAGTTACTGAAAAGCATGGAGGCAAAGTATGGTTCGTATCCAATAGCCCGGAGAAAGGAACGACATTCTTCGCAGAATTGCCTGTTGAATGAGTAGAAAATTGCTACCCTGGCATACTGCTGGCAGCCGGGGGAAGCGGGAATCCCCCCTCCCTCTCAAAGCGCTGGTAGATACGGTACATCACCTCCATAAATCTATCGAGTTCTCCTTGAGCTTTCTCCATTCTCTCCTATGGAGCATCGGGAATGCGGAGCTCAACAAGTGGAGAAAATTCATTCTTCTCATTTTCGTGGTGCATAAATATAAAGGACTCCTGTTAGCGGGAGTCCTTTTTGTTTTATCATCAGCTCTATATGTTTGAGAGATATTCTTTTACGTTTAACGCCGGCGCGGTCCCAATTTCTTGCAAATCACCAATGAGGTTCATCGTGAGCATAACCAAGCTTGGTTTACCATTTTGAATATCATATTCATGCGGCGAATTATTGTCTCCCCAAATATCTAACTTTTTTACGTGCGCATACGTGCCTGACAAACTACATACGAATGTGAGCATTTCATCAGCCGAAAGTGTCTTAAGATAAGCCTTAGAGCCATTACTGATAGTTCCATCTAGGCACACAATTCCAGCAAGAATATTGTGGAGTGGCTTTGGCTCTGTTGGTCCCGTTGCTTGCATAAAGCCGATGCTAGTTCTCTTTAGTTTTCTCACTGAACTTGCTTTATGCGCAGCATATTGAATGTGTGCCTTGGAAATGTTTTGTTTACATTCAATAATTGCGTATACGGCTTCTGCTGGAATGTACTTTGCACCATTCGTATGGAATACAAATGGTGTGTAGTGTCTGTCGTACACAATGATGTCAATCTGATCACTTACCGATCCAGTTGAGTCGACTACGAACCCTTTATCGAAACAGTATCGTTTCGGAAGAAAATTCTTCAATAAGCCTAGCCATTCCAACTCTGATACTTCGCCGACGGTTCCTGGATGGGGAATAACTGATCGACTAAGAGTGAGTTTTGCTTCCATTTGAACTTGAAGCCCTTGGAATATTTCTTTTAATTTGATTTTCTTCATGGTTACCAAATAATAGTTCCCCAATTTGGCTGAGCTCGACTAGCTTTAGCCTTGTTCGCTATGGCCTGCCTCTCTGCAATAGAGAGTTCATCAGATATTTTGTTAGCACTGTTAGCTGGGTCAATAATTGTTGCAAAAACGAATGTAGTTTTGAGATAATCCAAAACTGAAAGAAAATTGTCCGCAACAGCCGTTAGCGATTTGCCCTTCAAAGCTTCGAGTACAACCAATTCTAGATAGAATGAGGAAATGTCGAGATTATGGAGGTTACGCCATATCTTTGCTGCCCGAATTTCTGTAGCTCTCCCAGAATTTTTTACATGGTCAATGTGTTTATCTATATTCGTTTTCGTCCAGCTATTCTTTTTTCTTCGATATAAAGAATGATCATTTGTATTACCGGGATGCTTCACGGCTGGCACAAGATCCACATGAATTCCAGCATGCTCAACACCTAGCGATACATTCTGTAATTTCACAGTGTAGCCCTTGACCCTAAAATAAGTCGCAAGGGAGTTATAGAGTGTTTCTAATGTTGGAGTCCTTCCGCATAATACCGATTGGTTTAGCGAGATAAAAATATCTGCGTCCGCAGAGCCCGCAACTGCCGTACCTTTTACATACGATCCAGACAATTTTATCTCAAGCAGATATTGAGTGGCCCATTCTCTAATAATGTTCGCAACTGGATCAAGAGAACCAGCCCCCAAAAAAAGGGGTGCCTTCCTTGCTACAACCGAATGAACATATTGATCCTGCGGAGTAAGATAAGACATTTTTGAGTTAATCGTGATAGTTCGCCAAGAAACTACTTTCAGATTACAACTTTTGGGTAAATTGTCTAGAGATAAAATTGAAGGCTTGCACTTTTCCTTGGCAGCTTAACCGACATAATGCCGCTCCAGTATTTTCTATATCTTGATAAAGTTCGAGTCCCCTAGGGGTTCAACGCATTTGAGAAAAGTAGAAAACAAAAAAACGCTGTCATTGCAGCGCTTTACATGAAAGGATCAGGGGAAGGGAGTATTGCTGCCAAAGTGCAAGATTTCCTCGAACTCCAAAAACGTTTGTTGAATGCGAAGCTGATCCGCTAAAATTTAGTGACTGTTCATCATCTTTATCTTTAAGTCACACCTCGCCTTCCAGATTGGCTGTTAAAGATTTAAATGTTTTAAAATCTTCACGGCGGCGCCTATATTCAGTACCAAACATTCTAAATATAACAAACAAAATAGACGCAAGTATTAAGCTTACAGCTACAACCCCATAAGAAACTTCGCGATCACTGAACATCCTATATAAAGCATATACTTCTATAAGAGCAAAAAAATACAAAGGGATCAGAATGCAAGCTCCTAGCCATACTACGCGTTTATATTGGCCCGCAAGCTTGCTTTCATAAACTTTCTTTCGCAAAATTTCTTTTACCTGGTCTAAGGTTTTATTTGCTTCTCCAGCAACATTCCATCTAGCGAGTTCATAGAACCCCTCATTACGCACCCCAATTAAAATTAAATCCTTAATCCTGGTTTCATTGCTATACCAAACCTCAAGCCTGTCGAAAAAGCAACTATTTTGAGATTTCCTGATTTGCGTACGAACTTCTTCTGGGCAATTTGGTTGATGGGTACTCCGATCGTCCCATTGGGATTTAGTTGGTAAATAATATCTCCAAAGCATTATTTGGTCTCTAGTGAGTGGGCTAATGTTGATATTTATCTGATTGCGAACATGATGAGTACACTCAGAGCAAAGAGTTTGAACACTAACAAGTGAAAAAGGGGCTATTCTTGTATTCACAAGGTTAAGCATATCTGCATGTTCAATGGAAACATCAAAGGAAGGAATATAAGAATCCATGGTTTCTGTAGTTTGGTATAAGGTTTAGTATGTTAATAATTACCTAAAGAACCTTTGATTTTATTGGGCCAGCCTACTTGAGCCAGTCAACTTACGTTTCACAACTACTAAACAAGCATTGTCTTCTCATGTTCGGGGCGTTGCCCACTTGGGCAAGCAAATACGTTATTACCTTTTACTTAAAATTTCATCTCCAAAAACCTTAAAAGAATTGTAAATTGATTTGATCGATTTCCAGATAGATTCTGAATATTGAAGAATAGTTTCAGTAACAAGGATAACGACATAAAAAGTTACAAGTATAAAAAAAGGAACGGCGGGAATATTCCAATTTAATTTGGCTAGAATCGGAGCAAAGACAAATATGCAACCTATGATGAGAAACAGCAAATCATTGGCGATAATATAGAGATTAGCTTTTTTATCGCTATCGATTTCAAGTAAAACTTGATTGAATTTTATGTCGAAAATTATTATGAGAACACCTTCAAATAATAATGTTATGGGCAACACCCAAGGGTTGGAAACACTAACAAAATAAGTTAAAAGCACCGTAGATGCGGCAAGTATGGCAAGGACAATTTCCATAAAAGTGCTGAGCTGCAAACGATCTGGCTCATCTAATTGACCCAATGCATTATTAAATGAACTGTCTTTTTCAGAAAACTCAACCCCAAAGAAAATCCTTAGGTGAGTTACAATGAGAACTGCGAATATTCCAAATACAATATAATTTAAATAATCTCCTGATGGAATAGAGAAAGATTTTGCTATTGCATCAACCCCAGCAAAACTTACCGAAGTTGTTCCAGCTACGACTCTACACTCAAAATATTTAAAAATCCAAACACCAAGAGTGAAAAAAAATATCAGCCCTATACGTGTTGATCTTGCAGAAGAATTGTCCATCGATTCGCACCGTTCAATAGGAATTACAATATTATTCGTTACATTCGTCGTGCTCTAAGTACTAAGACACCAAACAAAATGAATCCTGGGATTACAATCAAATATGCATTTTCCGGAGAAAGCCAACCCATTACCGCAAGCACAATAAATAACAGCAAGTTAAGTATCATGCTCCACTGTACTTGCCACTGTTTTGGCTTAATAAAGAGTGAGCCCAAAACCATGGGCGAGATAACAAGGATTGCGCTCAATAGCCAAGTGTAAATTGTTATTAATTCTCTAAAAATTAGTGAGAGTGCGACCGCACTTCCAGCTATTACAATGACAAGCACGCGGCTCTTTGTGACGGACTGCCGGTATATAATTGAATCCACATCACGTACCCCTCTAACCCGAAGCAATTCTCGACCAAGCATTCCTGCTAGTAAAAATATCTCAGTATCAGCAGTTCCCATAATGGTACTAAGTACGAGAATAACAGCCAATGAGGTGGCCCATGCCGGAAGGCCAGAGGACATAGCATCTACAAACGCTGAGTCAGGACTTAGTGCAACCCCCCCCGCTTTCGAGAGAATGCCGAGCAAAACGAGCATTGCACCAAAGAGCAACATACCGGCTGCGCCGATCAGGAGGCCTCTACTTGCGGCCTTATCACTTCGTGCTGCGTAAATTCTTTGCCATACATCAGCGCTTGATGCTGCCGCAAAAAATCCAGTAATTGTTAAACTAACCCATACCATCAATGGAAGAGGTTCAGCAGAGAATGGCTGCAACCCGCCCTTGATTCCGAATACGACAGCAAGTATGAGTAGCGGCATGAGAAGAAGCCTTGACACACCCTGAATCATATCAGTCGCCAATACTGTTCTAAACCCTCCAATTACTAGATATGTTGCTGCAACGAAAGCTACAATTAACACACACAAGGAGTAATCAATTTTCAAAAGTGGTTGAAGAATTTGTCCGCCCGCAACGAATTGAATCAAAAGCATTGAGAAAAATGCTGCGAAAGAAACTAGGAACACCAAGTGACCTGCTGTTGGGCCGAAGACTTGATGAGCATAATCAGGCAAAGACAGAGCCTTGGCTCCAGTGTCGCTAGCTCGGATGCGCCCAGCAATAATTGCCAGGAATGCAAACCCTAATGCATAACCTAAGAAAAGCGAGAGTCCAGCCCATCCATATGTGTATGCAAGAGCTGTTAAAGTTACTAACTCACCACCGCCGACCAAGGTAAATAGGGCAGACCCAACATACGCTGGCGATGCATTGCGTCCGCCCATTAAGTATTCGTCTACTGTCTTGTGCTTGCGCGTTGCAATGGAAATAGCAACTACGAGGGCGCTATATGCAATTATGACAAGGGAAGTATTATTCATAAATTTAAGGTAGTTTAATTATTGTGATTACATCCCCAATCTGATTGCGTGCATAACTGCATTTCGGCGGAGCGTTAACAGGTACCGAAACAAAGCTTAATTTGAAATTATATTTGGTAAGTTTCGCGTGAAATTCGGGGTGGTTTCGTAGCGCCCCTGAAAAATCTATAAACCCTAACTTGCCTCCCGGTTTAAGAATTCTTATAGCGTGCGTCAAAATGGGAGATACAAACTTCAGAGTCGCTTCAGATGATCCGTCGAAAGCTTCGCGGTCATCGGGATCAGCATCATAGACTATTGCATCAAAATAGTTTTCCATGATCATAGGCAGCACCGTCTGCCATGGAGATATGATCAAATTTGCACACAGAGTCTGTTTTTCAAGAACTGACGCAAGAACATGGTGGTGAGCCTCGATGATCCAATGTTCACGCGGGCCAATTCTCTGAATAACCTCTGATGCCATTCCAAGCCCAAAGCCAATCTCAACAACCATATCATCCGACGCAACCATAGATTCAACAAGAATTGTCTGAATCGGTTTTTCCCAAACTTCCACACTAGGAATCCCATTGATTGAGAGTCGATTTGCTGTAATCTCAATTTTTGGTTGGGCTTGTCTCACGGGGAATGTCACTAAGAGGCTTAGCTTATGATTTTCTTTGACGCCCAACGAGTAGGGGCAAGAGTGAGCTAATTAGTATCAGGCTGCATGTATGGATTTCTCAAAAACAACTCAGAATCCTGATGGAGCGACATCTTGTCATTTTCAATCTTCGGCGTGACGGCTAAATAACGATGCAAGAGATTGTCAATTTTTACGTCAGCGAGAATGGTATATTTTGAACTGGCTTCTGCAACAAATAATTTACCATCCTTGCAACGCCAGCCGACCACGAAATTCCCATGTATCTGAGCGTCTTCCCCAGGCTCCCAACTTTCTATTATTGGCTCAACGGCATATAAAGGAGGCGCAGTAACTTGACCCTCCAAGTGGAATCGAGAATCTAGTTTCCCGTTCACATACTTGCACTCAGCACTTAAATGAAGTTCTCCGCCATTGCGAAAGACAATTTTTCTCTCATAGCGATATGGGTACTCACCAAATGGATTTTTTACTACCCCTTTTGTTGCGCAGACGTTTGGATAACCTGTAATTAGGCAAGCAGTTAGAACAATAGGATCAAAACCATCTGGCACTCTTTTGAGTGAGTATTCCCCAGAAGTAATGCCAGAGGCAGGGGCAATAACACCACCTCCATACAGTTCAATGGGCTGACCATTGACTGACCCTGAAAGCTCGGCCAGAAACTCTTGTTTTACTAATACGGACATATCCTCTCCTCCTCAATCACCCCATCTATATAGTAGGTTATATCATTTTATTGTCAATGTCACATTATCCACATGCTGGCGGCCCATTTTTTTATCAAACTATCGCCATAAAAAAACCCCGCTATCTAGCGGGGGTTTCAATCCTCGTTACACCATCCCGCGCTCCGCCATGCTCATCGTCACTGTACCAGCCACCACGAAGTGATCAAGAACTTTCACATCCACAAGCGCGAGCGCCTGTTTCAATGCGTTGGTGAGCATCACATCTGAGTTACTCGGCTCCGCCACTCCCGAAGGATGATTGTGAGCGAAGATCACAGCAGCAGCATTGACTGCAAGAGATCGCTTCACCACCTCACGGGGATACACAGACGTTTGCGAGAGCGTACCCCGAAAAAGCTCCTCGGCAGCAATAAGGCGGTGCTGTGCATCAAGAAATAGTGTAACGAAAACCTCGTGCTCGCGGCCATTGAGAATAACCTTGAGGTAGTCGGCTACTACGCTGGGAGAAGAGAGAACGTTTCCCTTGCAGAGTGTTTCTTCAAGGGAGCGCCTCACCAATTCCCGCGCAGCAGCAAGTTCTTGTACATAGTCCTCGCTGCCCTCTTCTGCAAAGAGGAGGGAAACGAGTTCTGTACGATAGAACCTTTTTGCTTTTCTTGCGCCTATGAGTACGGCGATTAAATCCTGGTTTGATAGTTTGTGCATAGTCATGTCGGTTTCCTTTCATAAAGAACAAGCCGACACTCATAATTAACCATGAGCGACTTAAAAACACGACGTGAGAATGTGCCTTCTGGGCACGCTGCACAGACAAACAAAACCCGGCCTTTTGGCCGGGTAAAGGGGGATGCTAGGGCATTGCTTTTCTTCCTTCGATGTTCTTTGATGCAAGCTCGCTAAGGTAACGTATTGCAGCCATTGCAGCACTTGAGGCCGTAATGATTGCGGCCTTCTCTTGCCGAAGCACCACAAGCCAGGTGCGGATGTATACGGCATGATCCATCCTCGGCGCTACACTGATGCCAAGGTCGGCACACAGAAACGCTGCGCCAAGTTCGGCCACCAATTCCTCCATCGCATATGCACTCGTACCGAAGCGACCCGAAAGGTCACGGCTCAAACGCTTCTGATGCCCCGACCAATGAACATGCTCATGGAGAAGCACGGAATAGAAGGACTCGGTAGCTGAGCTTGTTTCGGTTTCAATGAAGCGACGGGGTTCCGGCATGTTGATACGGTCAAAGGCTTTGCTGTAGGAGGCTATATCACCTCCATACTTCACCGTCGCACCCAAAGACGAGATGAACATATCAGCTGCTTCCAGTCGATGCGTACGATCCTCCATTGGTGCCTCCGCTTTCTTCCATCCGTCCACCTAGTCAGCATTGAATACCACTGAGCCTTGTATGACGAGGCGAGGCTGGGATGCGTTGTCATCCGCTTTTTCTTCTTCAGCTTTGGACTCCCGCTTTTTAAAGAAAATGATGGTGGATGCTTTCTCTCCTTTGCGCACGTGAGCACCGAGGGTGCTCCACTGGCGGTAGGTTGCCCAGTACGGTGATGTATAGCCGCGCAGGTGACTTGCTGACCACAAGGCAAGCGTATTGATGCCGTGATAGAAGTTTTTGGTAGCGGCATTCTTTGGTAATCCCCGTCCCGCATTCTGATGCCACGGCATACGGTATTCTCCAACGCCAGATTCGATTGCTTTGATGATTTCATTGGTCACGCGGGTGTATAAATCCCCCCGATTTAAAGAACTGTCTGTTTGCATAATTTCCTCCTTGTCACGCCAGGAACACCGGGGATTCGGTGCTCCAAAATGACAACGAGAAAATGTGCTATGTCCTTCTTCATCATCTACCAACCAGTGCGCTGAATCACGACGTGAAAATGTGTCTTCTGGACACACTCCCCCGCCGTGTTTTCTCGCGTAGCGTCTGTATGCTTCTCGCATGAAGCAGGACAGCGTCAGCTATTTTGCAGTAACCAACGGAAGGAAGAAAATACGATTCGGCATCAAGAACGATGACCGCTTATTTCATTTGTACGTGCTCGGCAAAACCGGTACCGGCAAGTCAACACTGCTGGAAACCTTGGCACGGCAGGACATACAGAACGGGCATGGCGTGTGTGTCATCGACCCGCACGGTGACTTGGCAGAGCGTCTCGTGGCGCATATTCCGAAAGAGCGTAAGGATGACCTCATCTATCTCGACGCCGCTGATGACAACCAGCCGTATGGCTACAACCCTCTGAGACGAGTACGGAAGGACAAGGTGCCACTAGCCGTCTCCGGCCTCATGGAAGCTCTCAAGAAGCTCTTTGATGATGCGTGGGGTGTGCGCATGGAGCATGTGCTCAGAAACACACTGTATGCCTTGATTGAATGCGGGGATGCAACGCTCCCCGATATTCTGCGTATGCTCACCGACACTTCATTCCAGCGGAGCGTGGTGAGAAAGATTACCAATGTGCAAGTGCGTGAATTCTGGGAGCACGAATTCAAAGACTACAACCCCCGCTACCGGCAAGAAATGATCTCCCCCATCCAGAACAAGGTTGGGGCATTCCTCGCTGACCCTCGGCTCTATCGAATATTCACAGAGCCTCCGGTTGACCTCCATTTCCGCCAAATCATGGACTCAGGGAAAATCCTCATCGTGAACCTCGCCAAGGGACGCTTGGGCGATGATAGTGCGAATCTCTTGGGGGCGCTCCTCGTGACCACGCTCAACCTTGCTGCGTTCAGCAGAAGTGAGTTACCCGAACATGCACGCCGCCCGTTCTACCTCCACCTCGATGAGTTCCAGAACTTCACGACGCTTTCGGTGGCAAACACGGTATCCGAACTGCGCAAGTTCAAACTGGGGCTCGTACTTGCCAACCAGCACCTCCACCAACTGGAGCCGGATGTCATGCATGCGGTGCTTGGCAATGTCGGCACCCTCATTACCTTCCGCATCGGGCCAGAGGATGCGCATATGCTTGCGCGGGAATTTGAACCAGTGTTTTCTCCAGAAGACTTGGTGAATATTCCTAACCATGACATCTACCTCAAACTCATGATTAATGGAGCGCCGAGCAAACCGTTTAGCGCAACCACGCTACACCCAAAAGATGCATTTGAGGACTCTTGAGGAGAACCATGTGTGAGGAACATAATGCGCGAGCTTCACGCGATCATCAATCAACCACAGGGGGAGAAAACATGAAAGTATTGTTGCGCAGGGATCAGAAGGCCGGAATGATGGGTATGGGGAAAATTTCGTTCATCCTCGATGTGCGGGCGGAACTCACCGGCGAAGAGCAGGCAAACATCAAGAAATACAAGCTGGGCGAAACCATGCTCTATGAGCGCGACAAGATTATCAATCCCGGCAGCGGACTCCTAGGTGTGGCAAGCCGTTTTGCTATCAAGGCAATGAACATTTCAGTGGCAGTAGACGATCTCACGAAGGGCAAGCAGATCGAATGCAAGGATATTGTCGAGATGCTGGCCGCAGAGGAGCAACTCAAGGAAGCCTGCCAGACCTTTAAGGCGGTGCTCACTGCTGCTGCGCATTTTGGCGGCGAGGAAGTACTCGAATACTAGCGCTCTCGTGGCAAACTGGAAAAACTGGTTCATGGGCTCGGCGCAGAGTCGCGAGCAAGGGGATACTTTTGCGCTATATACCTCGGTAGAAGCTGCCCAAGCCCGCTCCCCTTTTTCAGACGAAGAGCAGATCAGTGACTTCATCATTGAGCTCATCTTCGAGGTTTGCGAACGGCGCGGGGTCACGCCCTCCATTCCCCTTGGAAATGCCCTCTACGAGACGATCAAGGGACTTCTCTATTTCGATGGGCTCCTGATAGAGCTTCCCGAGAGGTCAGTAATTTCCAAATTAACCATCGAAGAAGGGGTTCATCTCCGGGCGACCTGGAAGCGTCACTTGCATTTCCTCGATGACCACGAGCGGCTGACTGTCATCTGGCGCGACAAGCTCTCCTGGCTTTTCTCGGGAATGCTGGAATACTTTCCACTCTCCGCTTTCACTGATATTGATGAGCGGGGTGTCCCCGCTGACGATTCAATCGTGTTGCCCGAGGCGAGAGCCTGCGACCTTTGCGACAACCTGCCCGAGGTGCTCGACCGGCTTATGATTACGTTCTTCGATCAGGATGTAGTCAACGCACACCTCTTTGAACCTTTGCGAGAGCGGCTTAACGATAACACATACCGGGTGTCAGGGGTCCCCCTCGAAAAACGGCATGATGCGAAGATCATCATGCCGACCCAGAATAAAACCACCTCACCGGAATATCTGATTGAGGGATATCTTCAGGGAACACCGTTCTTCACCTTCTTCTATCACACGCTTCCCTTTGCCATTCCCTTCCCGGCACGCTTCGAGCATACGCATATCGTCGCCGGTTCCGGTCATGGCAAAACCCAGCTGCTCCAGTTCCTCATACACCATGACTTGGTAAAGGCGCTAGACGATGGACGGTCGGTGGTGGTGCTGGATAGCCAGGGGGACATGATCCGCACCATTGCGCACTTGAAGCTCTTTGACACATCAGATAGTGGCAGCTTGGCTGATCGTTTTGTCCTCATTGACCCGACCGATGTGGAACATCCGGTCGGACTCAATATGTTCGACTTCGACCGGGCAAGAGTGGATACGCTCTCAGTGAAGGATAGGGAGATGATCCTGAATGCGACTGTTGAGACCTACGAATATTTCTTTGGGGCACTTCTCGGTGCGGAACTGACGCAACGGCAAGGAGTGATTTTTCGTTACCTTGCCCGGCTCATGATGGAAATACCGGATGCCACCATTCATACCCTGCTCGAACTCATGATGAACGGTGAGAAATACCGGCCTTATATGGAGAAGCTCACCGGCACTGCTCGCACCTTCTTTGCGACACAGTTCTTTGATCGTCAGTTTGCCGAGAACAAAAAGCAGATCACGGCACGGCTCTGGGGAGTGCTCAGCAATACAACCCTGGAACGGATGTTCAGCCACCCGAAGAACAAAGTTGACCTGTTCAAGCTTACACAGGAAGGCAAGATTATTCTGGTGAATACCGCCAAGGATTTCTTGGGGCACGAGGGGTCTTCGATCTTTGGCCGCTTCATTGTGTCCCTGATCGCTCAGGCGGCCATACAGCGGGCCATACTGCCCGCCTATGAGCGTACCCCCACCTTCGCCTACATAGACGAAGCTGAGGACTATTTTGACGAGAATATTGACCGTCTGGTGAACCAGGCACGCAAATACAAGATCGGTCTCATTTTCAGTCACCAGAATCTTGATCAGTTGAGCACTGCACTACGGGCAAGCGTGCTTTCCAGCACCTCCATCAAGTTTGCGGGCGGACTCTCCAGCAAGGATGCAAACTCTCTGGATACCGAGTTTCGCACCGATGCTCAATTCCTACTGAACCAGAAGAAGCGCGGGGATCACACGGAGTTTGCATGTTATGTAAAGAATTTCACCGCAAAGGCGCTATCGGTCTCCATCCCGCTTGGCCATGTCGAAAACATGCCGACACTTGATGAGGATGACTACGCGGAGTTGCTTGAGAAGAATCGGGAGATGTATAGCGTCGAGCCTGAGATTCCAGTGATTGAGGCTCCCATTGCTCAACCCAGGAGAGCTGAAAAGCCAGAGACTATTCGACCAAAAGTTTCCATGCCGGTAACCAAACCCTCTCCTCAGCCAGAAACGATTACACCTGCGGCGCCTGTTTCCGATGAACTCGAAATACCAGAAACACGAGTGCTCCGTGCGACTGCCCCTATACCTCGATATGAACCGAAGGAACAAGGCGGTGGTGGCAAGCAGCATAAATACCTTGCACACTTGGTAAAGCAACTTGCCGAGGAGCGGGAATTTAAAGCCGCCATCGAAGAACCCATCCTTGGTGGAGCTGGTCGAGTCGATGTTCATCTGTCACGCGGGGAGAGGAAGATCGCGGTGGAAATATCCGTCACGACGGGAAAGGATTGGGAACTCCAAAATGTTGAAAAATGCCTGGCTGCTGGATACGAAGAAATACTGGTCATCAGTACCAATGCACGACATTTAAAATCCCTCGCGCGCTTCATCCCTGAAAATCTGGATGAATCGATGCAAGACAAAGTACGGTTTTTCAGTCCAGAAGATTTGATCGAATATCTTGACCAAGGTGCTTCCACGACATCCGCAACAACTGAATCTACGGTTCGGGGATATAAGGTCAAGGTGACACGCCAAGCGCTATCCCCTGCTGATATTGCCGAGCGACGTAGCGCAGTGGCACAAGTGATTGCACGGTCACTTGCGAGGACACCGAAGGGGTGAGAAATTTTGTATATCTTCCTTAGGACACATCATATAGATATGCTCTTTGCATATATCTTTCAGCAAGTTGTGTAAATATAATTTAAGGTGTAGTGTTGCAAAAAAATCTGATTGCCATGCCAGAGAGAATAACTTCGAAACTCGTTGGGGAGATACAGAATGGACCCGCTACTTTTTGGAATCAAGGGGGATGTTGTTACAGAAGTCCTGGGAACGCTCGTCTTGCTTTCGATAATCATTGAGCGGGCGTTATCGCCGATATTTGAATGGCGCGTTGTCATAGACAGGATCAAAGGCAAAAGTCTTAAAGAGCCTATTGTCATTGTCGTGGCTCTTCTTGTTGTATACGCCTACCATTTTGATGCCTTGGCGATAATTTTCAGCCAAGAGAAAAACACGCTATGGGGCTACTTGATTACTGCTGGAATCATATCCGGCGGCAGCAAAGGATCGATTAAACTTTTCCGCGACTTTCTCAACTGGAAGAGCTCAGCCCAACAAGATCTCGAAGAGGATGAACAGATTAAACGAGAACTCAAAAAAGTAAAGCTAAGAAACCCCACTGGCACTGATGAGGCGGTGTCTTAACTCATCATTAACTAGTGGGAGAATAATTATGCGGCGCATATTGATTATGCTGGTATGTTTTCTCCCTGTCGCTGCCTGGGCGGATTACGTGCAGGTTAAACGGAGTGCGAATATCTATGCATCACCCGACCGCAACACAAGAATTCTTGAGTCCGTCCAACCTGAAGAATCGGGACAGCCAGTCTTTCTCCTGATTGCAAGCAACAAGTTACAGAATGGCTATCATAAGGTACGCCTTCTCCAGGGATCAAGGACTGGGTGGATATATAAATCTCGGGTTCGCTTGTTCAGTGGTGACCCTCCAGGCATAGAACGAGATGACTTCTATGGCGGACTACCTGATGATTCACAGGTTGGTGATCAGATTACTCGAATCAAAAATGCCGCTTATACAGTCGGATATTCCGAAACAAAATCCAATCCATTGTGGTCTGCTTATCAACTCGGTGCAGATCAAGGGCATAAGTGCGACAGGTTGAAACGTTTCCGCACCGATGACCGCACCGAAACTCGCGTTACCCATGATGCGTATAACAGCACGGGCTATGACCGGGGGCATATGGCACCAAGTGACAATATTGGCTCACGCTATGGCTGTGAAGCGCAAAATGAAACGTATTTCATGTCGAATATCACACCGCAACTCCCTTCACTTAATCAAAAGTCTTGGCTCGGCTTGGAAATGTTGGAGGCTTCGTACCCAGAAGATTTTGGTCAAGTTTGGGTCATCACCGGCCCTATCTTTGACCCAGTTTGGCTCAATCTCCTTTGTTCTGGCGTTGAATTACCTGTTTCGTTTTACAAAATTATTGTAAGAGATATCGACGAAAAGCCTAGTGTGCTCGCCGTCATATTCGACCAAAACACGAAGCCTGGTGTTGAGCTTTCTACTCTTGTTACCACAGTAGATGAAATTGAGAGACGCACGGGAATTGATTTTCTTTCTAGTCTATCAGACGACTTAGAGAACTCCATTGAAAGAACTCGCGCAACAGATTCCCGATGGAAATTAAATACGAAGCTTAATTCAAGCTTTCCCGGAACGGCGAGGGAAATATGTGTTGAAGAGCCGGTTAGGCGAAATTAGACTGAAAAGAAATGGCAAGACTTTCAATTTTCAAGACAACATTGATTGCAAGTTTTATTGGTAGCTTGAAAAGACGAACACCATAAGCGTAGTTCAGTATCGTAATCGCCGCCATTTAATACAGCTCGTGGAACATGATGCTGCACTAAAGGAAAAATAAAACCGACCGAATGTTGCTCCTCAACTATACTTGAAAAAAAGACCAGCGCCTGGAATCGTTACTGGACCGATACCTGCCTGTCCAAGTAAGGATTTAATTAGAAGGAAGAGAACAATGAAACTTACGCGCCTCTGGATGACTATATTTTCGATTTCCCTACTTTTAACAGCATGTAGCAGCGTGCCGAAGGAAGCTGTAGACCTCTCATACCAAATCGGCAATGACACGGAATCACTTCATCAAAGTTATCGCAAACTCATTCGCTTGCACTTTGATACTGTACGGCAGATTTATGAAGCTCAATGGACAGAGAAGATATTGACGCCTTATGTGAAAAGCTATGTCGAGGAAACGCGCTTGGCAGACATCGTCGCTGGGAAAATTGTCTGGGACGCGCGGCAAGAAAAATTTGTTTCTCCAACACCCGGGCGAGAAGCTATACAGTTCATGGACACAATGCAGGCATGGAGCAAGGAATTCAGCGAAACCACACAGGGACTAAAAAAGGATTTCATGTCATCGGTTGATAAGGCTGAAGCCGACTTAATTGATTCCGTCGATGAGGCGTTTGCACAGGTTGCGCGTGGAAATGTGGCAATCAGTGCTCATCTCGCTAGTTTACGGCATGTTCAAGATTCAGAAGATGGAGTGTTGGACAAGGCAGGAATGAAAGATATTCGTCAGAATATTGCGAATGGTCTTGCGAAGGCCTCCGAGGATGCCGCCAACTTCACTGGTCGTGTTGAAAGTACAACTGAAAAGATTGAGGAAGCAAAAAAGAAACTTAAACTAAAATAGGAGTAGAGACATGGCTATGGGGTCGAAATCAAAGAAGGCTGCGGAAGAGAATCAGCAAGCTCTCTTAGCTCAGTTGAATGACTTTCTGGCAAAAGCCAAAGAGCTTAAGCCCACCATCAGTGACAAGGTGGCTTTTGATTTGCTTGTAAAAGTGGTTGGAGAATCTACTCAGAAAAACGAGAACCTTGCTCAGCTCGTGTCGCGTTTATCGAGTGCCGGAAAATCAGTCAAGAATCTTGCGACAACGCTTGGGCTTATCCCATAAAACTGTCACCAAAAGTTGCTCTTCCGTAGACGTTGCCTGATGCTGGAATCGGTTATTGCTTCTGCTTGAAAGTCAGCTCGATTTTTACCATCGCGTGGGTGATAGGCTGCTCGTTTTGTTCGTTACTTGGGTGCGAGATGCTTTGCGGACCGTACAGTTGGAAGTCTGCATTACCAGTGACAGGGTCTACGCATACCATTGCATAATTGCGATCGGCATAGAGTGCGAGCCGCTTGAAGCTGTAGCCATCATCGCTGGTACCAGTGTCTTCGACACCTAACCCAAGAGCCCATCCCATGGGCCGTGAGACGTTATAGGTGATGGCGCTGGAAGTCAGTTGGTAGATGATGTTACCATTCCCGTCGGTCATCCTGAATGCAGCCGAGATATGGACATCTCCGCTGAGGATTGAAACTTTCAACCCCCGGTTGGCTGCATTAAAAAGCAAGCGAACCAACTCCTTGCGTTCTATCTCGTGCAGGTGATGTTCCCATGAGTCGCGCAGGTCGTCTTCCAGGTCCGCCATATCAACGGCGAAATTGTCCGCATTGACCATAGATGAACTCAGGTGCATTAAGGGCACAGCTGAAATTACGAACACGAATGGGGTTGTTTTGGGATCAAGTGCGGACAACCATGCGCCGAAGCGCTCCATCTGTTCCTTACCGAGTATCCGATACGCGCTTTGATTAATGTCACGGTAGCCGCGCCCATCGAGAAAATAAAGGGCGGTGCCATTCACCGAAATACTGTAATCAAATAGCGCTCCTGTGTTTGGGTTATGGCTGTGCTGATATTCCTGATAGACCTGCTTGGCACACTCTCCCATGGTTTGTCGAAGCACAACACAATCTTGGTAAGTAAGTTTATTGCCTTTCCAGTCCGGGAAGATTTCATCCATTTCGTCGTCTTCTGAATTTTCCTTAATGAAGTAAGACCCCCATCCGTCGCCAAATTCATGGTCGTCCCAGATCATGTAAGTCGGGCATTGGGAAAAAATCTCCCTGAGTTGGGAAAAGCCCCAGTAGCCACGGTAGATGTCCCTGTACCAGCTCAACATTGCATCCTTGCTCGGGATAACGCCGGGATTCTTTTTAAGGCATGAATTGAGATAGTTCCAAATGTTTAGTGAGCCTACGCCGTCAACGTAAACCTGATCGCCACCGCCAATGAGGAAGGCTAGCTGGTCTCGCTCACGGTGGCGACGCAAAGTGACGGCGAGGCTGTCCCACATTTCCATGTTCTCTATTTGCAGGCTGCCAAAAATTGATTCTGAGTAGGGCATGTGGCAGGAATATAAACCAAAGGATATGGGTCTCATGGCATCATCGGACAGCGTGCGGAAACTATATGCCAGTTTGTCTTTGCTTATGTCTTGGCCTAACAGGATGCGCTGGTTACCCGAGATGTCTGTTCCATAAAGTGCATAGCTGTAGTCCGTAAACGGGAGTAGATCAGTGAGGGTTTGCACGGCAGTAGTGTCGCGACTGAAATCAGTCGCAAACCAGGATTGCCTCACCCCGGCGGGGAGTTTTGATATGGCGTCAAACGGGACTTGTCGCAATTGCTGCCGGAATGCATCCGCTCCATCCATGTTGGTGGGGTAGAGCAACAGAGAGAAGTCTCCCGGCTGACCGGTTCTAACCCATATTTTTGAAGTTGTCGCCGTGGTGTGCCCAACGATCACTCCCTCGCGTAGACGGGCGTTAGGCCAAGGGCGCTCTGTTTTGTATATAAAAGAAGTCATATCCCTCTCCATCGCTTAATCAATGTTAACAATCAGTAAATCAACCCCTTCAAATCTTATGAGATTTAACTAGCTTCTCTGCCACCTCATTTTTGCAACACCGCGATGAGTACGAAGATTAGAGCAAATGGGCCACCTATCGTCACACAGTTGAGTACGATATGCATTCAATGTAAAGAGCCACCCTGTCGCAACAATAAGAAATCCAAGCGATTTGATTGCATCTTCCACATATGATTTATAGTGCGTCGTAAAATAGCTTGAGGCGCTTCGTATTGTCCATGGCGGTGACATTCAAATTTAGGGAGTGCGTACTTCTATGCAATCTTGCTCGAATTCAGGGTTAGGCATTTTTTAGTTGTGGATTGCGTAGCCGCCAAACAGCGTGCCGACAAACCAAGATGTAAACCACAGCCCCATTCTGAAAAGCACCTTTTCAATCTGGTCCTGATAAGCCTTCTGAAGATCAGTGCTGCCATCAATCTTAAGTTTCCGTGGGCGTGCAAGGTCAAGGGCTATCAGCATTGATAGAAACAAAGCAACAAGTGACGTAATCATTGGGGTATCTATGGCCGAGGTTTGATTGAGTTTCTCAAGCGTTGCTATAGCCCCGACCGTGCCTATCGAAACCGTAAAGAAGAATTTCCCGAGATCGTAGGACTGCTTAGGTGTCTCCTTGATTTCAGACTTGACCCAATCGACAAGGCCAGCTTCAAGGTCTTCCCCCTTAAAGTTCATCGTCGTCCTCCTGTCTGTCAGAGTATTGAACACACTGCTCCTCAAAATAGCTCTTCTGGCATTTCTTACAGAAGTGCGTCTTTCCGAAAACAAGGAAGTCAAGCCTACCCAAGTTTTTCTCGAATAGAACAACATCAGGGTGAACCGGACAAGCCATTTTGATATTCATAAAATCCCCCTTTGCCAGTGTGATTGTGATGCCCAACGAGTGAAGTAGAGGGGCGGCGCGCTTTTGCGCCCGTTCGAATGTAAGGTTATACCCTTCCACTTCCACCGCAGCGCGGACACGCCTGCCCAGCAGCTCCAATTGTTTTTGCCTCAACGATTAGTCTGGCTGATGCAGTTTCGATGTCCCTTATCTTTTGAGCATCGCCGGTCAAGCGAATTTGGTTTAAACCCTCGCGTTTGTAGTCTTCAATGGCTTTTCTGGCGGCTTCGATTCTTAGTAATACTTCTTCGCGTGTCATGCTCAGTTACCTCCTTTGTAGTTTTTCATCTGCTCATAGGCGAGGGTCATTTCTTCTGAAATGAAGTCACGACATTTTTGGTTGCGTTTCTCGAAGCCGGGAACAATCTTGTCACAGCGCATTAGTTCATCATATAAAATCTCAAAGTCCTCAAAGTGATTCTCAAAGATTATTTTCTTTTCAACAAGTCCATTTAGCCATGATGAAGCGGTAATTGTCATTGCTCGGGCAGCATTCGTTACGTCAGGCCCGATAAGACGATCACAATCGATTTCGTTAACGCCTTCCCAACTTTTGTGAAGATTAAAAACGTGGTCGTTCGCTGGCCTTTGTGGCGAATGGTGTGATAGATAAAGAAAGCCGAGTACAAGTAGAGACGCAAAGGTAAGTAGCAAAAACATCTTCATTATTTCGAATGTTTGGTCTGACGATAGCGTCGAGAAAATAGGCAGTGACAGCCATTGTTTGTATAAGCTCCAGAAAACGAATGCCCCTACAGTGCCGAGGCCACCCACTGCTAATGCGGCTTTCCAGAACTTTTCCATCATTCGATAAAACTCCAATAAAAGGTATAAAGTGGAATTACTCGGCTCCGCGCTTTTGAGTCCGGGTTGAATGTCGGGTTATGCATCGACAGCAACATAATTTCCCCCATCGTCTGCTGGTAGCTCGTAGCTCAGGTAATACTGAATTTGCTCAACTGAGCCGTTGTGCAGATGAATTGCCACATCAATCATAAACATTCCCCAAGTCCAAATCGTGATTGAAAATTTATTAGCACGATTAGACGAGGTTCGCACTGGTTGTTTGAAGGATGGGTGAAGCGTGTATTCGACATGATCAACTGAATCCAGCTCTTTTGCTGATCCTTCAATCCAAATGCCTACGTGAAAGTGCTCACGTCCATTTTCACTTGGCTTCCAGAATTTAATCTTGCCTTCTGGGTTTTTGATGATATTTCGTTCTATAGAAAATGTCATAGTTTGCCTCAAGTTGCGCGACTGAGTTGACGGGAGACAACGACGATGTCTGGTGCGTCAAAACCGAGAGCTGATGGCTTTTCTTCATCCTGTTCAGGCCCATGCTCATATCGGCTGATCATTCCAGCCAAGACAGAGCCATAAAATGCGCGTTGTGCGGCATCTCTATCTGTCTGCAAAACATCAAAGGGTACCTTTGTTCCCTCAGTTAGGCGTTTGGCTATTTGATTTAGCGGCTCTATCCCGGATGCTAAGTCTGTTACGCTCTCCATCGCGATTACACACGACACTATGTCTTTCTTGACTCCCTCAAGTTGATTACGGCAGTCCCAAAAAGCTTGCGATGATTTTGCGGGAGCATAAGCTTGCTCTATCGCTGACAATGCTGCAGTGAGGATGCCAGAAACAACGGTTAGCGGTGGCCATGGTGTCGTTGTGCTTAGAGCAGTTGCAATGGCTGATGCAAGCGTACCTCTTCGCATCCATTCGCTCACAGTTTTGTTTTTGCGGTAATCGCGTTCGTATGCCGAAAGCGTTCCATGAGCCTCCAACCAATGGTCTCGAGCCAATCGGTACAGTGTGAGTCGTTGCTCTATCGAAATCGGCATTTATTGTCTCGCGGTATCCGTTAATTATTAAGAATGCATAACGTTCAAATTGAGGGACTGCGCGCTTTTGCGCAGCCCCTCTCGAATGCAGAGTTGGGCATGAGACCCATGACGTAACTACTGGAAGTTTCATCCTCAACATTGAAGCCATACCTTTCATAGAATTTCTTTGCTTCATGATTGAGTTTGAATACCTCCAATCCGATGACCTTGGATTGTTCCTTGCCCTCTGCAATAACAGACTCAAGCAGCTTGCTGCCGATACCCTTGCGCTGGTGATTCGGATGAACAACGATCATTCTTATGAATATCTGGACACCCCGATTCTCGACATGTGAATACCCAACTAACTTTTGCTCTTTGTGTACCAAAGTAATGCCTTCTGGATCAAAGTGAGAAGAAAAATCATTTTCTTGCCACTGGTCGTCCCAACCCCATATTTTGGAAATGTAATCGTGCATTACCAGGCAATACAATTTGAAAATATTTTCTTTCTGGGCTTGCTCAGCTTTTCGGTAAGAGTAAATCACGATGGTGGTTTGTATGCCCAAGGTTATTCATCATATGACAGTTTCGTCCGGACTTGTTTTGATAATATGGACACGGAAAATCACCTCTAATTCTCTGATGGAAAACAGGTTATGCAATTTGCCTGTTGATTGCAAGGTCAATCATACGGACTGAGCGCTTAAGTTAGGTAGCTAAGTTGAAGTGCTTCTTCTGGCACTGAGCGGCGATGGCATCTTGTAATTACTCTGCCCGAAACCTGCCATTGGCAGTCATCCACTTATGACACCTTTCAAACCATCAATTTGGTTGCGCAGGGTCATAACCAAGAAACAAGATGATCATCGGCACCAACGTGGGAAGCGGCTTCGTCTTTCCCTTTTCCCAGTTCAAAATGGTAAATGATGTTGCCCCCAAAATTTTCCCCACATCCTTCTGGGTGAGACCAAGTTCTAATCGTCTTTTCTTGATCTGCTCTCCCAGGGTTTGTGGCTCAAAATCAAAAGGCTTTTTTTTCAATGACTTGAGGCACACCCGGACGAATGGCAAAAAGGCAACGCGTCCCTGCCTGTCATTTGGCGCGACAAATTGGTCTAGTTCTTCTCAGGAATGCTTGAATACTTTCCCCTTCACTTTCACGGGCCAGAAGAAGTGCAGATGTCACACAAAATTTGTCTGCTATCATTTTTTCTGGATAACGCCTACCGGCCACACTGCTGAAAATTCCTGCTGCGTTTTAATACTGATATAGTTAAAAACTTGAGGAGTGCGTCTATGAACTTTTGGAGAATGTAGGATGAATAAGTCTGAACTGATTGAAGTAGTGGCGAAGGTTTCTGGTTTAACAAAGGCAGACAATGGTCGGGAGCTTGATGGCACTATCAGCACGATTAGTCAGCAGCTTAAAAAAAGGTGGTGATGTTGCTCTTGTCGGCTTCGGTACTTTTTCAGTTGGAAAACGCGCTGCACGTATTGGAAGTAATCCGGCTACCGGCGCAGAATTAAAAATTAAGGCTTCGAAGGCACCAAAATTCGAAGCTGGGAAAACGTTCGGATATGGTCAACAGTAAATAATCCAGCCATATTGCTCGGGTCGAGACTCCATTCACCAGTATTCCCTATTGGCACACAAAAAACTTCATGCTTGCTATATCTCTACCCGGAAACAGTCGCACACCGAGCTCAGCTTTCGACGACGGAAGTCCATGTTTCGAGTTTTGGTTGGCTCGCCAGATCGACCGCTTCGTGTTCATTTGAGACGTTCAGCCCCCGATCTCGCCTTATCCGCAGCCATCGAACGCTCTAAAGTCCTCACCGCTGCTTCCTCCCACGCTTCCAGTGCTGCCACCTCCGCAGCCTTTACTGCCTTCGCAGCCACCTTCGCTGCCTCTAACAAAAGCTCTGCCGCTACCCCCGCCGCTTCCAGTTTCACCGCCGCCCGCGCCAGATCTACCGCTTGAATTGCAGCCCGCATCACTGTCTCCGCATGCTTTAACGCCTGTTCCGCTTCTGCTAGTGCTTTCTGTGGCATTTCCGTGCTCCTAACTCCTTAGCTATTGTTGGCGCCCAAGGCGATTTTTTCAGAATACTCTAAAGGTAGTCAGCCATAAGTATATTTATGTAGCGGCGTTTGGCACATTACTGCATTTCGCCAGTATCTGCTCATGATACCAAGCTACACGACTTGCCTTCTTTTAACTGTCTGAAAGCTGTCATAGTGCTTATACGATCAGGCATAGGAAATAATGAAAGAAATTTACTATGGCGTATTTTGTGTAAGTGGCTACCAGATAATAAATGAAGCGGCGGTCCCAGCGTGTACAATTGAGAACGGGTGGCTGCGAGACCGCTTATATTTGATTTCCGGCTTAAAGCAGCACAATGCTTTGCCGTCAATCGCGAACAGATGGAAAAGTGTTTGAGCGACTGGGTAACGCAATGCCGCTACCAACTTTTGGAAGCAGGCGGAACACATCGCGCAAAAGCTGATCAGCGAATTTTCCTGTCAGCGGGTGTACATCGCCATTGAAAAACCTGGTGCATTGGGCAAGGTAGCGCGCGTTGGCATCCGCATCACACAATATGCCGTTGTTGATTACCCGACCAAAAGTTATTGAACCGCCAACTGCCATACCGTCTATTTATCAGACTAGAAAGTTGTTATTGTAGAGTGCGCTCACAAGTGTTTTTTATTGCGTAAAAATTCCTCGATCTGTGCAATCGGCACTGCGGGACTGAACAGGAAACCTTGAATCTCGTCGCATTTTAGCAAGCGCAGGAGGTTGGCCTGCTCATTCGTCTCCACCCCTTCCGCTATAACCCGTAAGTCCAGAGAATGCGCCAGGGAGATGATGGCTGATACAATGCTCAAATCGTCCGCATTGCTGGCCATGTTGATGATGAATGCCCGATCAATTTTTAATGAATTGATCGGCAGCTTGGCGATATAGCTGAGCGAAGAGTAGCCTGTACCGAAATCGTCAATTGCCACTTCCACCCCCATTTCCCGGATAGCGCGCAGCTTCTGGATATTTGCCTCGATGTCCTGCATGATCAGGCTCTCGGTAATCTCGATCTCCAACCCGCCGGACACCCCTCCTGAACCGCTTACCACGCGCTCTATCGTACTGACGAAATCATTTCTTTGTAGCTGAACCTGCGAGACATTGACGGCAATTCGGGGCGGAGACAAATTATTTTTTTGCAATTCCCGGTAATCCGCCATCGCCTGCGCCAAAGCCCAGGCACCCGCCTCGATGATCATCCCGGTTTCTTCGAGCAACGGAATGAATTTCCACGGCGGTACCAAGCCGGCTTCCGGATCGTTCCAGCGCATCAGCGCCTCCAACCCGCCGATCCGGTTGCTCTTGAGATCGACCTTGGGCTGGTAATGCAGCACCAACTGCCCCAGCTCCAGCGCCTTGCGCAGATTGTTCTCAAGTGTCAGCTTTTCGGCGACCCGTGCATTGAGCTCGGGGGTATAAAACAAATACTTGTCGCCGGAGAGCTTGGATTTTTTCAGTGCGGCTTCGGCGTTGCGGAACAAGGTATCGGCATCTTTTCCGTCGTCAGGGAAAAGGGCAATGCCCGCCTTGGCCGATATGCGCAGCTCCTCACCTTCCAGCTTGAATGGCTCGCCCAGGGCTGCGGTGACCTGATTCTCCAGGAAGTACACAGCATCTGCCTCTTGACGGATGTTGGACAAAATCGCAGCAAAGCAGTCGCCGCTGATACGCGCCAGATGATCCACTCCCACCCCCGTGTCTATCAGGCGTTCAGCCACCAGTTTCAGCAGTGCATCGCCAGCGTGTCGCCCGAACGTCTCGTTGATGACCCTGAACCGTTCCAGATCGATGGCCAGCACCGCCACCATTTCACCGCTTTGCGCATCATGCAGGTGCTGATCCAGACGGTCGTAATATAGCGCGCGATTCGGCAGGCCGGTAATCACATCATAGTAGGCGAGATAATCGAGCTTTTCCTCCTTTTTGATATGATCCAAGGCGAACGAAATATCACCGGCTATTTCGATCAGCAGCCGCATCTCTTCATCATCGAACACACCTGACTCCGGAGAGTAGAGCACGAACACGCCGACTGGCTTGCCTTCCAGAATCAAGGGAAGCACTACCACTGAGCGATAACCACGGTTCAGCGCCTCGCTAAGCCAAGCGGCCATGCGCACGTCGCTGGCGATGTCATTGCAGATCACCGGACTTGTCTCGGTCAGTGCTTTGGCAATTAGCGGGCAATTCCCGGCTATATTCTCGCGTGAGGTCAAATTGATTTGCGCCAGATAACCGTCGTCTCGGCCTGCCTGGGCGACGGGCGTCACCTGCTGGATTTCCGCATCGAACTTGCCAATCCACGCAAAAACAAACCCGCCATGCTCCACCGCGATACGACAGGCTTCCCTGAAAAGTTCATCCTCCTCGCGGACACGCACGATCGTCGTGTTGATGCCGCTGAGCACACTATATATCCGGTTGAGACGCATAATCCTTTTTTCTTGTGCCTTGCGGATACTGATGTCGTGCGCGATGGTGGATAGGTACTCCACCGATCCGTTCAACCTCTTGTGCGCGATGATGACCTGCAATACTGGCATCTCCTTCCCTTCCTGTCGCAGGAAGGCGGTTTCTCCGCTCCAGGTTCCGTGCTCGATGGCGTGGGGGATGCCCGTCTCCCGTATCAGCTTGAGCACCCAATCCGGCTGACCTGTACCCACGCGCAGTTCGGAAACGTCCTGCCCCGGCTCATATCCAAGAATCCGCAGGCCCGCCTGGTTTATATAGAGCGCATGGCCGTCAAGGTCCCCGGTGGCCACGAAATCGGGCGTCGCCTCGATGATTGCCACCAGCCGAGCCTGTTCTTTTTCGATGCGCTTTCTTTCTACGATCTCCGCTTCGAGCTTGGCGGTTCGTTCCTCCACCAACTGCTCGAGATGTTCGTGCAGTCTGGCGCGCTCCAGCGCCACTGCCACCTGGTTGCCGACGACGTACAGCATCTTCAACTCCACTTCGTCGAACAACCCCTGCTCCGCCCCGACCAGGTTCATTACTCCCATGCCCCGTTTGCCGGTCCACAATGGCACACTGGCATGATAGCGCAAGCCGCGCGTGTCGCCCTTGGCTGCCTTCAGCCGTTCGCATTCCATGATATTGGTGACGTGATCCAGTTCTCCCGCGAGAAAGCGGCGCCGGCAATCGCACAAACCATCCATTACTCCTTCGTGCAGCAAGGCTGGCGGCATATTGCGCGCGGCGATGAGCCGGAAGCCGGACTCTTCTTCCCACATGGATATCCAGCCGGCCTGAATTCCGGGCAACTCCAGTGCTCGTTCCAGTGCCGCTTCCGCCACCTCGCGTTCAGTAATTGCTTGATTAAGACCCGCCACGATGTTGCCAAACCCATTCAGCACCAGATTGGAATATTCCAATTCCGTTTCGCGTTGCTTGAGCTCATTGTTGATATGAACTGCCTGTTCATAAGTCGAGATCAACAGGTCGAGGATTTGTTGGCGCTCCGAGTTGATAAAGTATTTCTGGCCACCAAGATTAATTTCCACCCCCACCTGCATCTTGTGTTCCTTGCGCATATCAAGATTCATCAACAGGTAATTGATGCGCGACAGCAGATAGCGCTCGTCATATGGTTTGCGGATAAAATTGTCCGCACCGCACTCCAGCCCGCGAATCACGTCCTGTGCATCGGAAAGCGTGGTTACCAAGATGACCGGGGTATCCCGCAGCTTTTCGTCGGACTTGATCGCCTTGCACAATTCATAGCCATTCATCTCGGGCATCACGATGTCGCTGATGATCAGAGTAGGCTTTTGCTCCTGCGCCGCAAGCAAAGCCTGCTTGCCGTTGGCCGCAACCGTCACCCGGTAACCGTGCTGCTCAAGCAGGAAACTGAGTTGTTCTGCCTGGGTGCGGCTGTCCTCTGCGATGAGTATGCTGAGGCTGTTGTTCTTATTCTTGTTTGTTTTGGATACCATCACTAACTCCCCTTCTTGTTATTGCTGTTTGCCAAACTCGTCAGCACGGCAGCAATTTTGTCCGGTGCCAGAATAAACGTCGCCGCATCGAGTTTAATTGCCTCGCCCGGCATGCCGTGCACCACGGAACTGTCCTTGTCCTGGGCAAAAGTGACTGCCCCCTTTTCTTTAAGCAGCCGCAGTTCATCGGCGCCATCGCGCCCCATGCCGGTAAGCAGCCCGGCTACAGCCTCGCCGCCGTATACTGTGGCAAGCGAGCGAAACAAATAAGAAACCGAGGGGCGCAGTCCGTTTTCCGGCCCATCCTTGGTAAGGACGATTTTTCCGTCATGCGCCACCTTCATCTGGCATTCGTCGGGCGCGATGTAGACGTGGCCGGGCAATATAAGCTCACCATGCATGGCCACATGAACGGGTAGGCTGGACGACTGTGCCAGCCATTCGGCGAAGGAGGTGACGAAGCCGGTCGCCATGTGCTGGACGATCAATACCGGCAGCGGGAAATCCTTGGGCAGCATCGCCAGTATCATGTGCAACACGGGTGGCCCGCCGGTCGAGGCACCCATGGCAATCACTTTTATTTTTGCCGGGATTTTCCCCGGGACCCTTACCTGTTTACCCGCCAATGCCTGCGCGGCCGATGGCAAGATCGGCTCGCGCCGCGTTTGCGGCCAGCGCCGCACCACCTTCACTTCCGACATCAGTTTTACCGTTTGCACCAGTTCTTTCGCAGTGGTCTCATGGTCCGGGTGACCGATGCCTGCCGGACGTGCCAGCACGGCCAAAGCACCCGCTTCCATGGCGCGAAACGTCTTGGTGTTCTCGTGCGGATCAGTGCTCCCGCTCACAATCACGATGGGGATTGGTTCGGTTTCCATGATACGGCGCGTCGCTTCAAGCCCATCCATTTTCGGCATATGGATGTCCATGGTAATCACGTCGGGACGATAGCGACGCACGGCTTCAAGCGCCTCTTCGCCATCGTGCGCCGTGCCGACTACGCGGATGTCCGAATCCGAACCGAGTATGTAAACCAGAAACTCGCGCACCACCGGAGAATCTTCAACCACCAGGACTTTGATCAAAAAAATTTCCTCTATAAAAGCTCGTAGGTTGGGTGGGGCGCAGCGATACCCATACTACTTTTCAAATCAGCTGCTGGACAACTTTCAGCAAATTACTCTGATCGAAACTACTTTTCACAATATATGCGTTGGCGCCGACGTCGATGCCGCGTTCGCGGTGCTCTGATGATCCCAGCGCCGTCACCAGCACCACCGGCAACCCGGTGAGCTGTTTGTCCGCGCGCACCTTGGCGGTGAGATCGAAGCCGTCCATACGCGGCATTTCCACGTCCGACACGATCAGGTCAAACTTGCCGGTCTTGAGCGTAGTATAGGCGTCGACGCCGTCCACCGCAGTAGTGACACGGTAACCCGCCGATTCCAGGATGTTCTTGAGCAGTGCTCTCGAGGTGATCGAGTCCTCCACCACCAAAATGGACTGCTTTTCCGCCACCCCGTGTGTTTCAGCGGCAACGGGCGGCGGTGTGGCCTGCTTGACCGCCGATTTCAGCAGATCGGGTACATTGAGCACCGCGACCACTTGACCGGTTCCCAGCACACATGCACCGGCGACGTTGCGCACGCGAGCGAGCTGCCGGCCCAGTGTCTTGACCAGCACTTCCTGCTCACCGAGAATCTCGTCCACCCGGAACGCAACATGCTTGTGACCTGTATCGAGAACGACCACCAGTGCCTGCTCCGGCATCTTATCCATTGCGCTCTGGCGCGACAGTACTAGCACATCGCCGAGGCTGACCAGCGCAACGGCCTGTCCGTCGAGCGGAATCGTTGCGCGGTTTTCCACCGTCTGGATGTCCTGTAGTGCCACCCGCGTCACCCGCTCGACGCTGAGTGCGGGAATGACGAAACAATGTTCGCCGGTGCGAACCAGCACACCGCGAAAGGTGGCCAGCATCAGCGGCAGCGTAATACGGAAGGATGTCCCGGTATCCTGCACACCGCCATCGTGACGCGACTCAAGCACGACGGCTCCGCCCAACCGCTCGACTTTTTCCCGCACGATGGCGAGCCCAAGCCCGCGTCCCGAGATGTCCGTGATGATCTGGCTGGTGGAAATACCCGACTGAAAGATGAGTGCCTGCGCCTCCTGCTCGCTCAGCTTTTCCGCCTCCTCCGCAGAAACGAGGCCGAGCTTGCGTGCTGCTACTTTCACCCTAGCAGCGTCGATGCCAGCCCCATCATCGGCAACCAGAATCTCGATTTTCCCGCCGTCTTTTTGCGCAATGGCGACCGTTATACTGCCATGTTCCGGCTTGCCCTTGTCCTGCCGCACGGCCGGCTGTTCGATACCGTGATCGATGCAATTCCTTAACAGGTGCATCAGCGGATCTTTCATCTCTTCCAGAGTACGCCGGTCGATCTCGATTTCGCCGCCCTGGATCACCAGTTCCACCTGCTTGCCCTGTTCGCGGGCAAGCTCGCGAGTGAAACGCGGAAAAATCTCGAGCAGCGAAGAAAACGGCAGCAGGTGCATTTCCTTCACGTCATGCAGAAGACTATCGCTCACGCCTGCCAAAGCACGCCGGTCGTGCTCGGCGAACTTGCTCAAGCGCAGCAGCCGCTCCTCCAGCATTTTCATGAATATCTGTTCGGTTTCCAAATGCTCCAGCAGCTTCGGCAGTACTTTTGTTTGGAATTCTGGCGCCGGAAATTTTGCTGGAAATTTCGACAGTCCTCCGGCGGCACCGTTGCTCCGGCCACCCGCTTCGACATAGCGCTCGATCAGCCGCAGCACGGGCCGCATTCGTGCCCGCTGTTTTTTCCAAGTTGCGAAAGAAACCGCGACCTCGCGCAATTCCTTGGCGCGTTGCGCCGAGGCCAACCGAGGCGACAGCAATTCCTCAACCTGCCGCATCACCGCATCGAGCTTCTGCGTGGAGACCCTGACCGTCCCGGACGCGAGGCTGGGGGCCGGGGATGGCACAGCCGTTTCAGCCGGCACCTCCAGGAGCGGTACTGTTGGCGCCTGTTGCCCCATTCCGGATTGTGCAAACTTCCCCCGCAAGGCATCATCGAGCCGCCGGATCAGCAGTACGAGCATCGCCTGGCGGGGCTCCGGTGTGCCCGCATCCGGAGCAAGCAGCCCGTCGATGGCATCGACGGTCTGATAGAGAAGATCGAACAACGGCGGGGAAACAGCGAGCCGGTCGCCTTTCAGTGCCGCGAATACGCTTTCCAACGGCTGACAAATTGACTCAATCTCCTTGAAGTTTACCGCCCGCGCGGCACCCTTCAGACTATGCGCCTCGCGAAACACGGTCTCGACGATTTCCGCATACCGGACTTTCGCCGGGTTTTTCTCTAGCTCGATTAACCCTCCCGACATCGCCTTGAGATGTTCGTCCGCCTCGATCAGAAAGGTCGCGAGCAGTTTTTTCTGGAAGTCATCGTTTTTATTGGCCATGATGTTTTATCCTGAGCTGGACTAGCCGCAACTAAATTGTAGGTCGGGCAGGGCCCGACCTACAAAAACTGAGATGCGCGAAGTCATGTGGCCTTGCCCCCGATCATGTCACTCAGCTTCTGTCCCAGTTCATGCAGGCTCTGTGCGGCGACCTCCGCCTGCCTAGTGCCAGACACGTTCTGCACGCTGGCCTGCTTGATGTTCTCCATCGCCAGCGCCACCTGATCCATGCCCAC
>Ga0172379_10001454_pt1 | contig 46961 bp, 55 predicted proteins | sample GrowelOW334metaG_FD_119756 | JGI IMG/M metagenome (GOLD analysis project Ga0172379, IMG submission 119756) | Groundwater microbial communities from an aquifer near a municipal landfill in Southern Ontario, Canada - Groundwater well OW334 metaG | ecosystem: Environmental > Aquatic > Deep...
TAATTCCAGGACCTTCTTCATTAGATATGGAATTATTATATAATCTGGAATTATCCCCTGAAACATAAATCCCTTTTCTTGCAAAACCAGTAAACCCAAGAGTATATCTGATATTACAATTTTCAATAATTATATTTAATTGATTTGTATAAACCCCATAATCCTCATGAGTTATCCAATTATCCTGACAATCAAGAGTTATGTTTTCTGCTGTGATATTGAAGCAGGTTCCTGTAGAAGTTACAGAATTATTTAAAAGATACATTGTATTTATTTCATTAAGGTCTTCACAAGAGTCTATGTATCTAATTTCTCTTGGAATGAAAATTGGCAAGGAACAATTGTTTGGAATTTCAGAAGCTGAAATTTTATATTCGTCTTTGATATCCCCAATAAATTCTTCTCCTGATTCTGTTTTAAATATAGGAGCAACTTTTATTCTTGTAATATTTTCCCAGGTTACATTATTCAATGTAAAGCTAAAAATTCTAACTTCAAGTTCATTAAGGCGAGTATATTCAGTAAACACATCTGACTCTTTCTCCCCATCAATTATAAATTTTAATCCAATAAAATTTCCTTCCCCCACATTTCTCTTTACTGTTACATAAATTTCATCACAAGATATCTGTGTCTTTTTAATATCTAAATTAAGGGTCATGCTATCTAAGGAAGCCTTTTCAGAATTTTTTAAAATTACTTCTCTTACCACAATCCAGATAACAGCAGTGCTTACTAAAACCAACAAAATTATTATTAGTGATGCAACAACAGTAGATAAACCCCTTTTTTCACCCCTCAATCTCATAAATTAATTAATAAAAATGAATTTAAATATCTTGTTATTTAAATATTCAATGAAATTTAAAATAAACGAGCTAAATCCCAGGAACCGAATTTTTCTTGCTCCAATGGAAGAAATAAATGACATTGCGTTTAGAACTCTCTGTAAAAATGCAGGATGCGGATTGACTTACACAGGGATGATAAATCCCCAAACAAAGCAGAAGATTTATTTGAATGACAACCCCGCTCTGCAATTATTTTGCACCAATGTTAAAGGAATAAAAGAATTTATGAAAAAATATGACGAAGAAGTTTCTCTATGGGATCTTAATCTGGGATGCCCCGCTAAGACAGCTAGAAAACACGGGTTTGGAAGTTTTCTCAGGGATTTAGAAGTAATAGAGAATATTCTGAAAATCATGAGAGAAAATACGAAGAAATCAATTACAATAAAGATTAGAAAATCTCCTCTTACATTGAGTCTTCTTAAACTTGCAGAAAAATACTGTGATGCAATAAGTATTCATCCAAGAACCTACAATCAAGGATATTCCGGAGAGCCAGATTTGAATTTTGCAGAAGAAATAAAGTCTAAAACAAAACTTCCTGTAATTTACTCAGGAAATGTAAATGAAAAAAATTACAAAGAACTTCTAAATAAGTTTGATTATTTGATGATTGGGAGAGAAGCAATAGGTAGGCCAGAAATATTTTCAAAATTAACAGGGACGAAGTTTAAAAAATCTTTCAAAGATTATTTAATTCTGGCAAGAAAATATAATCTTCCTTTTAGACAGATAAAACTTCAGGCAAGCAATTTCACAAAAGGAATTTCTAACTCAGCAAAGCTAAGAGATGAAATTTCTAGAATAAAAAGTGTTAAAGAATTAGAAAATGTAATTCTTTAAAGAGTTTACTAACATTCTCTTTCTCGGTTCGTTAAAACTCACCGAAAGAACTTACAAGAGTAGAAAATAAAAATAATAAATAATTATTTCTTGCTACACCAGCAGTTTTCTGAGAGTGCTAAAATTACCAATAGCACAGTTAATCCAAGATACCATGCCCAATGAATAGTCAATAATGCAAGAGAAAGCCCTGGCCAAACCGTCAATAAAAACAATAGGAAAGCTATAGCCGCAAATGTCATAAAGAAAACCTTGCAATGGCAGTGCCCATGAAATTCACAATTTTCTTTTTTAAAACCTCTTTTTTTTGCCATTTTTTACCCCCTTTCAAACTTTTTAATATACAAGATAATTATATACTATAAATTTTACTTTACTTGTTTCATATCCTTCCAAGCTAATTCAAACATTTGTTCAAGAGCCAGAGCAAAGAATTCTGTATTTATCCAAACACCAATATCATAATTTGGATGGAATTTTTCATCATCCAAAAGCATGAACATAATTTGATTAGAATCTATAATAGTAAATCTCGCTTTTATTTTATCCATATCTCTAACTTCAGCAACTTTCTTTAACTCTCTCGCAATCTTAATATTATTGCTGTTGATAGGAGCTGCAATTCTTATTTTAATTCCTCTTTTTTTGGATTTTTCAAGTACAGGCATCAATGCTTCAAGTTTTCTATTTAATCCTTCAGCCGTTGTAACAATTGTAACTGTTTTTTCAGCATCTCTTATCATCATATCAAGATGATTGTACAAGTTTTGTCTTCCTTTCAAGCTTCCAGATAGTTCACTTGGCTCAACAAACTTTATCCCTTTTGTAAATAATCCGTTTAATTCTTCAAGAACTTCATCATCCTTCAATGTTTCTAATCTTTTTGTTCTCTCTTGAGCATATTTTAATAAGTTTTTCTTTACTCTTTCAACAACTTCGTCTGGTTTCAAAGCCACAAACTTTATCGGCTTTCCTAATTTCATTACAATAAACCCTTTCTTTTCAAGACTTTCTAAAATATCATAAGTTCTTGAACGAGGAACATCGGAAATATTACTCAACTCTCCTGCAGTTGAAGTTCCTCTCGATAATAAAGCGGTCCAAACTTTCACTTCATATAGATTTAAATCGAAAATTTTTCTCAATCTGCTTAGGAATTCATCTTTTACTATCATTTTGATATTTTTTATTGGGGGCTTTCCCTTTTAAAGTTTGTTATAATAAAAGAGTAAATTGATTGAATTACTTTCCGGTAGTCATTTTTGGTAAACAATTCCAATCTCCCCTCTTTTATCTTTTATTTTAAAGTCCTCTTTATTTTTAAATGTTTCCTTGCTAGTTGTAACAAAAGTTAATCTTTTTGAATTTGTTCTTTCTTTTATGAAATCCTCTTTACTCTCGAGCATTTTTTGAAGTTCCCTATCTTCGGCTTTTAAAAATAATTCAATTTTGTCTTTTTTCACCAACCCCAATTTTTTTCTAAATGCCTGAACCTGTCTAGATATTTCTCTCGCATACCCCTCTGATTCTAATTCATAATTAAGATTAGTATCCATTTTAATTTTCAATTCTTCTCCTTCTTCAATTGTTATCTCCTTTACATTCAACTGAGATTTTAATATTTCAACAAATTCTTCGTCAAGATCAATGCGTTTTCCAAATATTGTTGCTTTTTGAAGAGGCCATTTCAATCCAATCTGAGCTTTGTCTCTTTCTGAAAGACCGATTTCAATGATTTTCATTGATAATTCCATCTCTTTTTCTAATTGTAAATCAATTTTCTTTTCATCAAATTTTGGCCATTTTGAAAAGTGTGCAGATTCTTTTGAAAAATTTCTGTAAACATATTCCGAGATATAGGGTGCAAAAGGAGCTAATAAAAGAGAGATCTTCTCAAGCACTTCTCCTAAAATTTCTTTAGTATCCTCTCTGTCACGAGTTATTTTAATATATCCTCTTGAAAAATCATTTACAACAAAGTTATTTATCTTTTCAAAGGGTTTGTTTAATTCGTAGTTATTTAAATCAGAAGACACTTCTTTTATCAGATTATTTAATCTGCTTAATATCCACTTATCTTCAATTTTATTTGAGCACTTCTTAGAATCAATCTGGTTATAATAACTCTCACAATTGTATAATACATTCAAAAATCCTAAAACATTTTCTTTCATCAATTCATAAGAAAATCTTTTTTGGTTTCCAACATCCGATGTAAAAAATTGTAATCTTACTGCATCCACACCTGCTTTATCAATTATTTCTCTTGGTTTTATTATATTCCCTTTAGATTTTGACATTTTCTCTCCTTTTTCATCTACAATGTGCCCCATGCAGATAACATTTTTATACGCTGGTTTATCAAACAAAATTGTCCCTAAAACATGCAAGGTATAAAACCACCCTCTTGTCTGATCAATTGCTTCTGCAATATAATCATAGGGGAATCTTTTTTCAAACTCTTTCTTGTTTTCAAATGGATAGTGAAATTGTGCGAAACTTGCAGAACCAGAATCATACCAGCAATCAATAACATCTGGAATTCTCTTCATTTCTTTGCCGCACGAACACTTTAATTTTACTTTATCAATCCATGGCTTGTGCAAATCAATTTTTTCTTTTGGCATTTTTACTGCCTCTTTTTTTAGCTCTTCAATACTTCCAATTGCTTTTTCTTTTCCGCATTCACATCTCCATATTGGAAGAGGGGTTCCCCAAAATTTGAATCTAGATAACGCCCAATCCTTAGCTCCTTCAAGCCATTTTCCGAATCTGCCTTCTTTTATATGCGAAGGATACCAATTGATTTCTTTGTTTAATTTAATCAATCTATCCCTTATGGAACTGACATTGATGAACCAGGAATTTATTCCATAATATAATAGCGGAGAATCGCATCTCCAGCAGAAAGGATAATCGTGAGTTATTTTTTCAACTTTGAAAAGAAGATGTTTTTTATTCAAATCTTCTTTAATGTCTTTTTCTGCCGTTTTTACATATTTTCCTCTTATAAATTCAGGAGCAATATTCAGGAATTTTCCATCTTGCCCAACAGTGTGCACTTCAGGCAATCCAAATTTTTTTCCAAGATTATAATCCTCTTCACCATACATAACTGCAGTATGAACAACCCCTGTTCCGTCCTCTGTTGTCACAAATTCCGCAGGAATTATTTTATAAGAATTATTCGACTGTAATTCTTTGATATCATAAAGAGGCTCGTATTCTAATCCAATCAAATCTTTTCCCTTTAATTTTTCAATCACTTCACATTTTCCTTTTAACAACCCCAATTTTTCTTTTCCTAGGATTAATTTATCTCCATCAGGAAGCTTTACTTTCACATAATCAATCTTTGGACCAACTGCAAGAGCTACATTTCCCGGCAATGTCCAGGGTGTTGTTGTCCAGGCAAGCATATATTCGTTTTTTTTGTTCTTTAACTTAAATGCAATATATACTGATTCTTCCTGAACCTCTTTATACCCTTGTGCTACTTCATGACTGGATAAAGGGGTTCCACATCGTGTGCAGAAAGGAATTACTTTATATCCTTCATATAAAAGTTTTTTCTTGTATAACTCCTTAAGGCTCCACCAGACACTTTCTATATAATCATTTTCAAGAGTTACATAAGGGTTTTCTAAATCAATAAGATAATTCAGTTCTTCTGTTGATTTATTCCAATCTTCTATGTTTGAAAAGACATCTTTTCTACATTGTTTTATGAATTTATCTATGCCATATTTTTCAACTTCTTTTTTAGATGCAAGATTTAGCTTCTTTTCAACCTGAACTTCAACAGGCAATCCATGACAATCCCATCCCCCTTTTCTTGGAACAGAAAAACCATTCATGTACTTGAACTTGCAGATTGTGTCCTTAAATGTCCTGGCTTCCAGATGATGCAGTCCAGGGGGGGCATTTGCAGTTGGAGGGCCTTCTAAAAAGCTGAATAAGGGTTTTTTAGAATTATCCTGAACAGATTGTTTTATCTCTTTCTTGTGCTTCTTCCATATTTCTCTTGCAACTTTTTCTACGTTTTTGAAATCATACATTTTCTAAAATTGAATGGAATACCTAGTTTTTAAAATTTGTTTAAATTAACGGAAATTCTTAAAAACATAATTATTCTTCGTTTTATACAATGGGCGAAGAATTATCCGATAAAATAAACTCTCTTTCAGAAAGCGATAGCAATTTGTTATATGAAAATTTGTATAGCATATTAAACGATCGTCTATGTTCTCTTCTTTACGGAGGAATAACATCTAAAGAATATCCTGACCCTCCAGCAGATAAGATAAAGAAAATAAAAGAGAGATTATATTTAGAAATGTCTAGTAAACAATAAAAATATTTAAAAGTTAATTGTTATTCTATACCTTGTTATGAACAAAGATTTATCTGTTAAATTAGGTTCCCTACCAGAAAGAGAAAGAAATCATTTTTATGCTAGGTTGATAGATGTTCTTAACGATAGATATTCTTGTTTTAAATATGGAAGTATGAATAATCGGGAATACGCTTCCATGCCAAAAGAAAAGTTAGAAAGATTAAAGATTAATCTTTATCATGAGATGTTTGAAAATATAGTCCCCCCAAGTAAAATTTTAGTAGATTTACCTAACTTACTGCCTAATTAAAAATTTCAAGCATCTTCTTTTCCATAAAATGCAGTTCCCCGGGAATTATAATGCAGTATGGTTTTTGCACCCCTGAAAATTCTCTAATTTCATTTATATCTCTGTAGAGAATTTTTTGTCTTTTTGTTCCCATGCATTGACAGACAACAATCTTTCCTAATTTAATTCCGTGCTTCTTTGCTGCTTTTTCAAGCTGTTCGATTGTTTTGTTTATATCCATGTTTATGTCAATTAAAATCAAAGAGTGAGCTTTTATTGATTGGTTCTCTTTTACAATCTCCATAAAGCTATCTGGTTCGTAAGATTTCTTCCAATAAGGCATAGAAGCTATTTTTCCAAATTTGTACAATTGAAGTCCCGTTTCAGCTACAGCGTCAAGTATTGAGGCATTGTTTATTATTTTATATTTTATTCCAGAGGCAATTGCTTCCTCAATAAGTGTTATGTGCGTTGTTGCAGTGAGCGGAGAACCATAAACAAGAAGTGCAACATCCATTTTTTTGGCTTCATTAACTATTTCTAGGTTTTCAACTTTTTCTCTTCCTATTGATTGTACTTTCTTGCCAATTTCATCCACTAACGCTTGTTCTGTATATGGAAAATCAACAGTGTAATTTTCAAGATAAACACGTTTACATCTCTTTATAATTTCAATTGCCCCTTTCGAGAGGCTCTTCTCATTTAATCCAAGTCCTATTAAGTATAACATAATTTAGAAAAATAAAAGCAGTTTATTAAATTATCTGGTTAAACCTGCAAGATTTAAGGCTTCATCACAAGTCTCTTCAAGGCTATTAAATATCTTTTTATCTGGAGCATCTATACTTAAATCATATTTTATTGTATCTAATTCTTGAAAATTTCTATCGCTTCCAATACAAATCTTTATTTTATTATCTAAAGAGTATCTTGTTATCCATTGCCCTAATTCCATTCTTGTCATTGCACCATATACTTTTTCACAATTATGTTCTGCTTCTCCAGGTAACCAAAATAAAATTGCCCCTTTTTTTGATGCAATATCTAAGTAATGTCTTTCCCATGTTCTTTGCCTTGGAAAATAATTTTCATCTCCTTGTAAGATATATTCAGAAATGTCTTCCCTTATTCCCCTTCTTGGAGAAGCAATTATTAAGTTTGGTTCTTGCGAAAATAGAATTTTTATAGCTTCATCTTGCCAATTTGGGGCGCTTCTAATTGGTCCTGCTAAAAAAATAAGTGGAGATTCTATTCTCTCAACATATGTTTTAGGAATTATTAATTTGCCCATATTCACTTGAATTATCATCATCATTTAAATAATTTATTGTTGATAATTGTTATAAGGGAAACTATAAAAACAAAAATATTCATTTACCTTAATGATTCCAGAGGTGTATATATTACTAAGTGTTTTGATTGTATCTCTTGTTTCAGTTATAGGTATATTATTTATTTTTCTTAAGAAAAATACTTTAAATAGTCTAATAATATTTTTTGTTTCTCTTTCAGTTGGTTCTCTTTTAGGGGGAGCTTTCTTGCATCTTATACCAGAAGCCTTTGGAGAAGCAGGTTCTATCTTAAAGACCTCTTTTTTGGTTCTTGGGGGGATAATCATTTTTTTTATAATTGAAAATTATATCCATTGGAGACATTGTCATATTCCCACTTCAAGTAAGCATCCCCATCATCTTGGAACAATGAATATAATCGGAGATGGGCTTCATAATATGATAGATGGATTAGTTATCGCTGCAGCATATTTTGTAAATATTCCTCTTGGTATTGTAACAACTCTTGCTGTTATAATTCATGAAATCCCACAAGAGATAGGCGATTTTGGAGTATTGTTATATGCAGGCTATTCTAAGAAAAAAGCACTATTTTTCAATTTCCTTTCAGCTCTTACAGCAATATTAGGAGCATTAATAGGAATTTTATTCATTGGAACTAGTAGCAATTTTGCATCAATTATAATACCTCTGGCTGCAGGAGGATTTTTGTATATTGCCGGGAGCGATTTAATTCCAGAAATCCACAAGAATCAGGAAAAGAAATTTCCACTAAAGAATCTTATAGGAATTCTTTTAGGAATATTGATTATGTACGGATTAACTTTTTTAGAAGTAATTTAAATTTGTAAAAAATTTATTCAATTTTATTTCTTATTTGCCAAGAAAACTCCAAGAAGCCCCAATAAAAAAAGAGATACTCCAGAAAGGGCAAAATTTTCTACGTTTTCAGCAATAACATTTCCAGTAAGTGCAGGGTATCCAATAGCGATTCCTAAAACCATAGAACCCAAAGAGATAAGTGTGATTGCTTTTTCTAAGCCAGAAGATTTATCCTTTTTTTCATTTATTTTACTTTTAAAATCTTCTGAATAATCCAAAAACATTTTAATCGTTTGTATTTCATCTTTTGTTATCTTATTTTTGTTATCTTTCAAATATTTTATCGCAGTATTTGAGGCCCTATCCAATCTTTTACTTATAGAATCCAAATATTTATCATAATCTCCTACTTCTTGTTCACCAGTATATGATCCAATTGCATTTACAAGATTTTCAGATAAATCTGGAATCTTTCTGAATTCTCCTTTGTTTGCATAATCTTGGATTCGGTTCAGACGATTTAAAAAGAATTTAGTATCGGTCTTTTTTTCATCTTTTAAAGCATACCTTATATCTTTTCTAAAATTATTCTTTTTTGGAAGTATCTCACTTTCCAATTCCTTAAATTCACCTTTCAAAGAACTATAATCAACTTCTTTTACCATTTATTATTTAATATTTTAAAGCTTATAAATATTTCCAGAATTAATTCTTATCAAGTATTCTCAATCCTTCAACACAATCCTTCACTCTATCCGGACTCTCGCATACGATAGTTATTGCTTTATTTTTTGGGAGATTATCAAAAAGCTCTTCCCATTGTTCTTTTTTTAGATTAATATGATTTCTCTCACCTTTTTCAGTGTATTCAATTCCAGAAAAATGACAATGCCAATCTTTCTGTGGAAATAATTTTTTTATTTTTTCATAATCCACTTTCTTTTCTCTTGCAAGGACATGTGCAAAGTCAATACAAAAACTGCATCCAGTTTCTTCAACCAATCTTGAAATCTCCTCAGGGCTACCAAAAACATTTATCTTTCCCATTGTTTCAGGACAAAGTTTAATATCCCATTTCTTTTTTTCAATAACTTCCATCATCTCCAAAATTCTTTTTTTTATGTTTTGAAAAGTTTCTTCTTTATCCTTAGATTTCCCATAATATCCTGGATGAAATATAATGTTCTTTGCACCTAAGGCGTCTCCTATTTCACAGCATTTCAAAATTCTTTGCATTGTTGCATGAACTTTTGGTTTTTCTTCTGAATTTAAGTTTACAAAATAAGGTGCATGAATGCTTAATTCAACGTGATTTTCTCTAGCAATTTTCCCAACTCTCTCAGCCTGTTCTTTATTCATATAAATTGAATGAGTAAATGCAATCTCACAAATACCAAAATTAAGTTTATTAAATTTATTTAAGGTTTCTTTACTCTCTGAAATTCCCCCCAATCCGGAAGGGCCAATTTTTATGCTTCCCATAATATAGGTTATGTATAATGCTTTATATTTTTAATTGAATAATTATCAGCTAATAATAAAGTTTATATTCTTAATTCTCTTACCTTAATCGTAGTTTTTAAGATGAAATGGACAATTGAAAAAAAATATTTGACAAGAGAATTCGAATTTCATGATTTTCTGGAAGCAGTGGAATTTGTCAATAAAATTTCCTCACTTGCCGAGAACATAGACCATCATCCTGATATTTTGATTCACTCTGGTAATAAAGTAAAGGTTATGCTCTTCACTCATTCAGAAAAAAAACTAACTTATAAGGATTATTCATTAGCAGAAATGATAGATGGTTTAGTAGATTAATAATTTTTATTAACTTGAGATTATCTCCACGAATATCCTTTCCCGTCTAAATATTTTATCAAGGGTTCTAGTTCTTTCATCGAACGAGCTTTTTCTTTGTATTCTCCGTAAAATTGCACATATTTTTTGTCCCCTTCAGTATAAAATCTGCAAATTAAAACTTCTTCACCTGTGTCAGATAATTTTTTTCCTTCTCTTTCCATTATTTTAGATAGTTCATGAAGATGGGGTTTGTCTGAGAAGTTTCTGGAAACTTCTTCCATTATCTTTTCAAGTTCTTCATTTTTTGCATTTTCTTCCATAATCGTTTTTCAAATTTTTTAATTTTTAAGCACCTTCTTTTTAATTCAAGAACAATTTTATTTTTTCTTATCCTCTTTATGCTTTTTATTCAAGCTCATAGAAGTAACAATTGCAATAAATAAAAAAGTCAACAGAAGTGCATCATTTTTGAAAATCAAATTTAATACTGCTCCAATACCACAAATTGCAATCAAAAGTAGAAACCATTTTCTGCCCTTTTTTAATTCTTCTTTGGTATTCTTTGCTAGGATATGCCCAATAGGAATTCCTAGACCCAGCACACAAATTCCAAGTATTATTTTTAGTATTTCTTGCATGAAAAAGTCAAGAAATGGGGGTTTTTATAATTAATGATTACTATTTAAAGAATTCTGCCAATTCTTTTTCTAAATCAACTTTCTCATTATTATTTAACCTTGCTACAAGAGTATTTTTTGTTTTTCTGGCATCTTCTATTTGTTCAAGGCTTACATTTCCCCTTTCCCAGAGGATTTTATCTCCCCTTTTAGGTATGTCTTTTATTTCAGAATCATACAAAGAATCATCCGAAACCACAAAACTATAAGAACATCCAGATGCAGTTTGATATATTAAAATTCCTGCCATTAAATTACACCTCTCTGAAGTATTTATAATTTTAGTACTACTCTTCTCTTAGATTTTTCTCTTCTTTTCTTAATCTCTTTCCATAAAAAATATGCCCCAACCATTATAATTACTCCAAGAATAAACCAGGAGATATAATCAGAATATTGCATTATTGTTTCCCAATTCTTGCCAAGTGTAAATCCAACATAAGTTAAGAAAGCGTTCCAGATTCCTGCCCCAAGAAGAGTATATAAAATAAATTTCTTAATATTCATTTTTCCAACTCCTGCAGGAATTGAAATAATATGTCTTATTACTGGGATAAATCTTCCAATAAAAATTGTTAATTCCCCTCTTTTAGAAAACCATTTTTCTGCATTAATTAAATGTCTTTCATTTAGCAGAAAATATTTTCCATATTTAAGCACAAATCTATTCCCGCCGTATTTTCCAAGATAATAAGATAATAAGGAACCAACTAAACTACCAAAAGTGGCAAATAGAATAACCAATAAAAAATTCATTTTCCCTTCAATAATTAAAAAGCCGGCAAAAGGCAAAACCAATTCAGAAGGAATAGGGAAAATCATGCTTTCTAACATCATTAAGAAAAAGACTCCAAAATAGCCCAATGATGAAATCAATGAAATGCAAAATACTACAACGCTTTCCAATATGACTGTTATTATGTTCATTACCTTTTCAGTAGAAATTGTTTTATAACTCTTTCTTTAGAAAAATGCTTATTTGTCTGAATACCCATTAAACTCACTATACATATTTTTGATTAAGGTAAGCACTCCAGGACAATTTTTATTGCAGTATTCTATACCCTTTTCTTTTACTAAAGCATCGTATTCTGTCTTAATATCAGAAATAGCCTTAAGGGCATCGGGCATGCATATCTCCCTGGCTTCTGTTAATTCCTTAAGATTTTCCATAAGTTTTTTAGCCTTTTCAATTCCCTCTATCTCTTCTAAACCCATGTACTTTAAGAACAAAAACAATTTAAATAATTTGTTGGTGTTGAGAATATATTCATTTTTAAAGATTATATAAAAAATTAGTTTTATGAGATACTTCAATTATCTTTAAATTTAAATCTCCTAGTCTATTTCTATATATTTCTTTTGGATAATTCATAATAAATTATATTGCCCTGTGCTTTATAAATTTTAGGATATGTAACTATTTTAAAATTAATACATTTGGTATAATTAAACTCTTAATAAATATATTAAAATAACCTTAGAGTTCATTTCAGTACAATAGATTTTAAAATATCCTTTTTCTTCACAATTTAATGTTTCAAAAATATCTCATAGTTGCAAGCAAAAAAGATAAGGCAGGAATGAATATCACAGCTCAGCTTTCACAATTTAGAAAGAGCCCAATTCTTTCCTCTTTAGGAAATAAACCCAACTTTGATTTTTACTTTGTTGATGAGGAGATTATTTACACAGAGAATTTAAATTTGGAAAAGATAAAAGAGTATGATTTTATAATTTTTGCATCCAAACACAAGTCAGAAAAAGGAGAAAAAACACTTTCAGTTCATTCCCCTGGAAATTTTAGAACAGCCGATTTGGGGGGGCTTCCGGAAAAAGTTTGCCCTTCTTCAGCACTTTTCAATAAGTTTATCTTTACTAAATTAGAAGAAAATGCAAAAAAAGTTGGAATAGATTATAATGTGACTCTTGAATGCACTCACCATGGCCCCCTAATTTCTAAACCTTGCGTTTTTATCGAAATCGGGTCTACAGAAACAGAATGGACAGATAGGCGTGCAGGATTTATATTGGCGAAAACAATTCAGGAAACAATCGAAGAATTTAAGGAAAACAAATATAGGGAGATAGCAATTGGAATCGGGGGACCCCATTATTGTCCGGGTTTCAACAAATTGCAGTTAAAATCAAATGTTGCAATTTCCCATATAATTCCCCAATATGTCATGCCAATAACAGATAAATTAATCTTGGAAACAATAAAAAAAACAGTAGAATCTGTAGATTTTGTTCTTTTGGATTGGAAGGGTTTGGGAAAAAGTGAGCAAAGGCAGAATGTAGTTGATATGCTTGAAGAAAATTATATTTCGTGGAAAAAGACATCAGACATAACAAGATAGATTTTTAAATTTCCAAATAATTATTCTTTATCATTAAATAAAAATAAGATAAAAAAAGATGGTAGAAGAGCAAAAACTAAAAGAGGAAGCAAGAAGAAATAGCATCAAGGAGGGTTCGGCTTTCAATGTAATGGAAGGAATGGGAAATCGTTATATTACCCCTTATGCCCTTTCCATTGGCCTTTCCAACAGTATGATCGGGTTTTTGGCTGTTTTTCCAACTTTATTTGGTAATCTTCTTAGGATTACTTTCAATAAGTTTTATTATAAAAGTGAAAGAAAAAAGATAGTCCTTCCTTTTGTGTTTATTCAGGCTTTTTTCTGGTTGCCTCTTCTTTTGATTGGTGCAGCTTATTTTTTCTTTGGAATGAAATTGCTCGTTGCATCAATTTTGTTAATTGCCTGTTATTCAATAATTGTTGTTGCAGGAGTTTTAGCAACCCCCGCTTGGACTTCCTGGATGCAAGATTTAGTTGAAAATAATCGCGGGGAGTATTTTAGCAAAAGAAACAGAATAAACGGGCTTGTTTTGCTGATTTCTATGCTGGCAGCAGGATTAATTTTGGATTCTTTTGAAGGAAAAAAGCTATTTTTTGGATTTGCAATAATCTTCGGAATTGCTTTGATTGGGAGATACGTCTCCTTTTACTTTTTTAAAAGGCAATATGAGCCAAAAGCAACCAAAGATGAGAAGGCGTATTTTAGCTTCTTCCAATTTATAAAAAAAATGCCTTCCAATAATTTTGGGAGATTTGTAATTTTCGTCTCTTTAACTTCCTTTGCTGTGGCAATTGCTTCCCCTTTCTTTTCGGTTTATATGTTAAAAGATTTGAAACTCTCTTATTTTGCTTTTACAATAATCAACTTGAGTTCTTTAATATCTTCGATAATTTTTCTCCCCTTAATAGGAAAAATTTCAGATAAATTTGGAACAATTAAAGTCATAAAGCTGTCAGGTTTTTTAATATCCTTTGTCCCTTTGCTTTGGATTATTTCAATTTTTCTTATGAAGTTTAACCCTCTTATTTTGATTGCTTATCTTTTTCTTGTAGAATTATTTTCTGGTTTTGTTTGGGCTGCTTTTAATTTAGCTCACAGCAACTTCATCTATGATGCCGTTACAAAACAGAAAATAATCTTGTGTTTTACTTATTTTAGTTTCCTTAATGCAGTAGGTGCTTTTTTTGGGGGAATAATAGGGGGTCAACTTTCAAGTATTTCTTCAATCTCTTTATTTGGACTTAGTGGGATTCTTTTGGTATTTTTAATAAGCTTTGTTTTGAGATTAATCCCTTCTATAATTGTAGGCTCAAAACTGAAAGAAGTCCGCCCTGTAGAAAAAGGACCCATTGTTGTTTCATTTAACATAAGACAAAAATTTGAATCTTTTTTTAGGGTTATTTCTCATTCTACATTAAGACCGAAATAAATAATTAATTAACCTGTAGATTGCAATTTGCATCGCAAACACAAATTTTATCTCCATCACTAACTGCGTCCCCATCAATATTACATATCCATCTTATATCGGGGAAATGCCCATTGCATGCATTATCTTTTATGCACATACTTTTTATTTTAGAAACATCCTCATTTAGCATTATGAACTCTGTTGTTAATATCTCTTTGTCTGTTTGACATTTTTCCATGTCAGTTATAGCCTGATTTTTTAGTTCTCTCACATTATCTAAAATTGATTCAAGAGCATCATTTTGTTTTTTGAACTGCATATTTTTGCTATAAGTTATTCCTGCAAAGATGCAGATAAGAATTGTGACTACAATTAAAATACAAATAAGTGCTTCTCTCTTTTTTATCATAGATGGATTTGTATAACTGAATTTAAATATGTTGCTGAGATACGATTTAAATAGATAAAACTATATATTTATAAGTGTTTTAGATTAAATATTTTTATAATCCGACATCGCATAGGCACTCACAGAGATATGAAGCTCGACCTATACTCGTCAGTCAAAGAAGCCGACATCGCATAGTGGTATTGCAATGGATTGCTAATCCATGCCCTTCGGGGTCCGAGGGTTCGATTCCCTCTGTCGGCGTTTTATTTTCTTCTTTTATTTTCTTCAAAAGATTTATAATGCCTTAGAATTTTTATATATTAAGTTAATGAGGTATATCAAAAGAGACTAAAATGAATAGAACATTAAAACTGCTTATAATTTCTGATATTTTTGTATTAAGCGGTTTTGGATTTATTGCACCAATTCTTGCAATTTTCATAAAAGATAATTTGATTGGAGGAACAATTATGGCTGCAGGTATTGCAAGCGGTATTTATATGATAACTCATTCTCTCCTCCAGATATTATTTTCATATAAGTTCAATCCAAAAGACAGACTTTGGATGCTTCGTTTGGGAACAATTCTAATAGCATTAGTCCCTTTTGGATATATTTTTTCAACTCATATATGGCATATTTACATAATTGAATTTATTTACGGAGTTGGAGCAGCATTTGCTTATCCATCCTGGTCCAGTCTTTTTACTGCTAATTTAGAAAAAGGCAAAAGAGGGTTTCAATTTTCTTTATATTCTTCAGCCGTAGGAATAGGAACAGCAATAACTGCAGGAGCAGGAGCTTGGATTGCCGAAAAAACAAATTTTCAGATTGTATTTGTTTTAGCAGGAATTCTGTCCTTAGTCGGATTATTTATATTATTTAGATTGCAAAAGAAAATTCTAAGGAAGACATAATTTTTTTTCTTGAAATTAATGAATTAACAAATAATTAGTTAGTTTTAAAAGCACTAGGATTTTAAGCTTTATTAGCGGGATGGAGCAGTCTGGAGTGCTCGCCGGGCCCATAACCCGGAGATCGTGTGGTTCAAATCCCACTCCCGCTATTTTGGATTTGAACGTAGTTTGTGCAAATTAATTTGTTAATTTGTGCAGGTCGAGCGGACGTGAGGCCCAAATTCCCACTTCTACTGCTACTACTTTTATGTCATTTTTAAATAAGAACAGATAGTAAGATTTAAATAGATAAAATATATGAAAGAATTATGGAGAGAAATCAAAATAAAACTAAAGCAAACGGATTAGTTAAGCTTATGTTGATTCCAATTACGGCAGGAGTTATTGGATGTGGCAATTGTGTTATAAATGACAAATATCAATTTAAGGGAAATATTGGGGGAGAAGAAATTAATTTTTCTAATTCCATGTATGATAATTCTTTAAAGATTAAAAGAACAGATGGGACCAGAGTAAAATATATTGATTATTATAATTCTGCGGAGAACAATGATACCCTTAAAATAGATAAAATTATTATTAAAAGAGAAGGAAAGAAAAAATTAAAGTTTTATCGATATCTTCCATCTTGGAAGGAAGTAGGAGAGGAAGGTCAAAAACAATTTGATGATTATCTTGCTCAAATTAAAGCAATAAAATATAATGATGCATTAGAAGCTATAAAAGGCAAGTAAAAATAAAATACCCCCTTTCCTTTGTTTTTTGTTCATTTTGAACAGCAATTCTTAAAAACTAAGTTCTTTTCTTTTTTTTATGGGTGTACTTATTTTAGGAATTGACGAGGCAGGAAGAGGTCCGGTGATAGGTCCAATGGTTTTAGCAGGTTGTCTGATTACAGAAGAGGCGCAGATAGAATTAAAGAAGTTGGGAGTTAAAGACAGCAAAGAACTTACCCAAAAAAGAAGAGAATATTTATCAGAAAAAATAAGGGAGATAGCAGAAACATTTGAAATAGTTTTGTCTCATCCAGTTGAAATAGACAACTCTCTTAATGATGGAACAAATCTTAATTCTCTTGAAGCAATAAAAGTAGCAGAGATAATTAACAAAATAAACAAAGGGTACGGGAAAATAAAAGTTATAGTTGATTGCCCTTCCGTTACAATCGGAAAATGGGCAGACCATTTAAAGACAAAAATAGAAACTCTTAGCAATCTAGAAATAGTTTGCGAACATAAAGCAGATAAGAATCATATTGCTGTCTCGGCTGCTTCAATTCTTGCAAAATGTATTCGTGAAAGAGAAATGGACAAACTTAAGGAAATATACGGGGTGGAAATGGGTTCAGGATATACATCCGACCCATCAACAGTTAAATTTCTTGAACTTAATGTGGTTAAGCACGAAGATGCAGGAATATTTAGAAAAAGCTGGGAAACCTGGAAAAGAGAATCAGAAAAAATTGTTCAGAGAAAGTTATTCTGAAAACTCGTATATTAATACTTAAAAACCTAAAATTCTTCTCATTTATATGATGATGTTTAGCGGGAAGTTTACAAAAAAAACTGGAGGTTGTTTTTAATGGCTTATATTAAAAAGTTAGTGATGCATGGTTTCAAAAGTTTTCCAAGGAAAACAGAAATTCCATTTACATCAGGAATTAATGTTATCTTAGGTCCAAATGGTTCTGGAAAATCAAATATTTCAGATGCATTATGCTTTGTTCTTGGAAGATTGAGCATAAAATCAATGCGTGCAGCAAAAGCAAGCAATTTGATATTTCAAGGAACAAAAGCAGCTTCCCCAGCAAGAGAAGCAATAGTGGAAGTTGTCTTTGATAATTCAGATAGAATATTTTCAATTGAAGAGAATGAAATCTCAATAAAGAGAATAGTAAGGTCAAATGGACAGAGCATTTACAAGATAAATAATCAGACTAAAACCAGGCAGGAGGTTCTCTCTCTTCTAGCTCAAGCAGGGATAGATCCAAATGGGTTTAATATAATTCTTCAAGGAGAAATTCAAAGCTTTGTAAGAATGCATTCAGAAGAAAGAAGAAAAATAGTTGAGGAAGTTTCTGGAATATCAATATATGAAATGAGAAAAGAAAAATCCCTAAGAGAACTTGAAAAGACAGAGGACAAAATAAAAGAAGTTACTTCAATATTAAGAGAAAGAACAGCTTACCTGAATAATCTTGAAAAAGAGAGAGAACAGGCGTTGAAATATCAAAGGTTAGAAAAAGATATAAAAAAGTTTAAGGGAAGCATAATCAATTTTGATTTGTTAAAAAGAAAAAAGCATTTGGAGGAGATTAATGAATCAATTAGCAAAAAGAACAAAGAAATAGAAAAGACAAAGAAAGAAATATTGAATATTGAAAAAGAGATAAAGTCCTTTGAGGAAAAAATAACAGCAATCAACAAGAAGATACAGGAATTCACCGGGCTGGAACAGGAGAAATTAAACCAGGAAATAGCAAATACAAGAGCGGAAATTGCAGGGTTAAATGTTAAAATAGAGAACTATGACAATAAACTTTCAAATATAGCAAAGCAAAAACAGGAACTTCAGATTTTGATAAGGAATAGTGAGGTTGAAATTAGTGAGCTTAAGAAGGAATCTCCCTCCGGGATAAAAAAAGACAAAGAAGTAAATCTAAAAAAACAAGAATTGGAAAAACTAGAAGAGCAAAGAAAGAAATTTTATATGATTAAATCAGAATTAAAATCCATAAAAGACAGGTTTGAAGATAAAAAATCTTTATTGCAAAATTACAATAATGAATCTGAATTCTTAGTCAAGCAGATTGATGTTTTATCAAACGAACTTTTTGACAAAAGAACAATTCCAGAAAAAGTTGAAGAATTAAAATCCATTCTGCTGAATAAAAAAGAAATCTTTGAAAATCTCTCAAAAAGAGAGAGGGAATTAGAGAAGATAAATTACTCTCACGAGAACGAAATAGAAAAGCAAAACAAGATAAGAGCTACTATTTCAAAGATGGATATCTGCCCTCTTTGCAAGAGCAAGATAACCAAAGAGCACGTAAATCAAATTAACAATGAGATTTTCCCAATAGTTGATTCTTTAAAAAAAGACTTGGAAAGCGCTGACAAGGAATTGAGTCAGATAGGAAGCAAAAAAGAAATGCTAAAGCAAGAAACAGAAGAGCTTAGCGTTGAAATTATGAAAAGAGAGCAGGATTTGATAAAAATTTCAAATGTAAATGACAAGAAAAATCAGATAAAAAACATAAACGACAAGATGTTGATTGCAAAAAAAGAATTGTCTGAACTTGAAAAATTAAAAACAAATTTGGAGAAGACTTTTGATGAGTATTCCAATGTGGAACAAAAATATGAAACAGCGAGAATAGAAGTTCAGGAGATTTCCCTAAGGACAAAAGAAACAGTCACATCAGAAATATCTTTTAAACAAAGAGAATTTGAGCGTTCAAAAATCTCTCTAAAACAGCTTTCAAGGGATGAAGAAGATATAAGCGGAGAGCTCAAGACATTTAACCAACAGCTTAATGAAAAAGAAAATTATCTCAGCAAAAAAAGAAAACAGGAAGAAGAATTAACAGAGAAATTTCATAATTTGATAAGTGAAAGAGACTCTTTTCAAGCAAAAATAAGGAAAAGTGAACAGGACTCCTCTATTAAAAAGAACCTGGTGTATAATATTGAACAGGAAATAAATAATGTAAGAATTGATAAAGCAAGGGTTGATGCAGAAATTGAAAATTTTGAGATTGAGATGCTTGGCTTTCCAAATATAGAATTAATAAAAGGAAGCAGGGAGTTTTTGATGGACAAGCTGAATAAAATACAGGAAACATTTTCTCATTTGGGTCCTGTGAATATGCGCTCTTTGGAAGTATATGATGAAATAAAAAAAGAATATGATTCTATTAGAGAAAAAGCAGATAGCATAAATAAAGAAAGAGAAAGCATTTTGAGAATAATTCATGATATTGATGTAAGAAAAAAGAAGACATTCCTCAAAACATTAGAAAGCTTGAATAAAATTTTCTCTGAGAATTTTGCACGAATAAGTACTAAGGGGGAGGTTTCTCTTGAACTCGAAAATATAAAAGAACCATTTGAAGGAGGAGTAGGTATAAGGGTAAAGACAGGGCACGGAAAATATTTTGATGTAACCTCTCTTTCAGGGGGAGAGCAAACAATGGTAGCACTTTCATTAATTTTTGCAATACAGGAATTAAATCCTTATTGTTTCTACATTCTTGATGAAATAGATGCAGCTCTTGATAAGAGAAACTCAGAACGCCTTGGAGGACTTCTAAGAAAATATATGCAGAAAGGGCAATACATTGTGATAACACACAATGATGAAATAATTACAAATGCAACAAATCTTTACGGACTTTCAATGCATGAGGGAATAAGTAAGGTTGTAAGTCTGAGAGTTTAATCATGCACTCTTTTTTTATTAAAAGTGGTTCTTTAGCATTAACAAGATAAGTTTTTTCTAATTTTTTATTTTTAAATTTTAATAAAGTTATATTGCAATTTTTATAGTCCATTTCCTTTATTTTTTTAATAGACAATTTTTGTTTATTTCTTAATATGCCTTTTATAACATTTCCATGAGCTACAATTAGTATAACTTTACCTTTATTTTCTTTAAGAATTTTGTTAAATGTACTAATCCTTTTTTTATATTTTATCCAGTGTTTCCAATATTTACGAGTATAAAATTCTCTTCTCCATAATATCTTATTAATCTCCCATAATTCATCATACTTAGCTGGTTTCTTTTTGATTAGTTTAGATATCTCTTCTGCTGTTTCCACAGCTCTTCCTTGGCTGCTACAAATGAATACTTCAATATTATCTTTCATTGAATAAAATCTTTTAGCTAGTACCTTTGCCTGTATTTTTCCTTTTTTACTTAATGGATGATGGGGATTGAATTCGTGAGGTCCTTTAGGCGGATTCCAATGAGCATGTCTTATAAGATAAACATAAGTTTTACCATCTTCTCTATTTATACACTTCTTACTCATATTTTATTAGATAATTTCAACTTTAAAAACTTAAATACTCGAAATTTTACTGCAGAAAAATATATTAAGGTGTGTACATTAGATTTTGTATAAATACCTTAAAATTATCTCATCATTCCAAATCTTTTGTTTTTCTCAGTATTTTTTATAAAATAATTTAATTTTTTCCTGAACTCATCAGGTATTTCTCTATATCCATCAATATATGCTATCCTGATTCTTTTGTAATGTTCAGGAAACTTTTGAAAATTCTCCCAAACCTGTTTGTTCTTTTTCAATTCTTTCAGTATATCTAAGGGCATAACAAATTTTTCTTTTTTATCCTTCTCTACATCGAAAGCATGTACAACTGCCTTTAATCCCATAGGTGTCATTCTTTTCTGTTTTATCATCATCCTTATTCTTTGCCTATTCATCTCAGAAAGGACACTTGTCTTTCTTCTTGGGCTGAATCTCTGGACAAACCTATCCTTATCCATTCTTTTAACAATTCCATCAATCCACCCATAACAAAGAGCCTCCTCAACAGATTCATTGTATGAAATTCTAGGTTGCCCCGAAGCTTTGTTGTAATAAATCAACCAGATTTCTTTCTCCTTCGAATAATTCTTAACAAGCCAAGCTCTCCACTTTTCTCTGTCTTTAACATAAAGCGTTTCACCTATTTCCATAATTAATTTACAATAATTATATTTATAAAAGTTTAATCTTCAGTTCTAACATGCAAGATAGATATAATTTTGTTTTAGATAAGGTTTGGGAGTGTATTCTTCCAGGTTATAAAAGTGTTTTTGAAGGAATAGCTAATTGGCTTGGAGAAAAAAATAGAGTAAATCCACCAGGAATAAATTATAATGAAATAGAAGATGTTCTAGCAAATTATCCTGCTTTATTTTTATCTTCTTTTAATGGGTTTAAAACTATTCGGGCAAATATAGGACCAAATGTTTTTCATGTTACTTCTTATGATTGCTTAGAAAATATTGCTAAGCAAGGACTTAAATTAACTTTAGGGGATAAAGGATTTCCCCATAAATTAACGTCAAATGAGGCTGTTTTCTTATGTAAAAGTCCTAGTTACGGAGCATGCATCTGTGGTAGAGCACAAAATCTGGATAATCAAGTAGTGATAGAAATTGAAAGAGATAAATTAAATTTACATAAAATGAATTCAATGGGGCATGATTGGGGATTAGTAGAAAATGAAGGTGATTTAGAATATCAATTAGGTTCTTATGAACCAATTAAATCAAGCTCGATTGTTAAAGTTTATTTAAATAAAAATAAATTTAAAGATGTTCCAGAATTTTATAAAGATAAATTTGTTCTTGTTGATGTAATTCTTCCCAATCAATTAGAGTTTAAGGCAAAGAATACTTGGACTAGGCTGATAGCAGAATCAAAGAGTTAATTTCAAACTTTGTCTTCAAGTCTTTTATTGAGCTGTTCTTTTGTTTCTGGATTAAGGTGAAGAAATTCTGCCATTGCAGAATAATATTTATTTGCAATTTCTCTTGTTTCTTTCTTAGGATGATTATATCCAATTATTCCAAGTGCGTGTGTTAAATGAGCATAATAATGCATAGTGCAATACTCCAAATCTCTTTGAAATTCTTCAAGTGAAGGAAAAGGTAATTTTTTCATATAATCCGTAGAAGGATCTGCACTGTTTTGAGTAATGCCTCTCAACCATCTTGTGATTACTTTAACACTAGCAGGACGAGAGGTATCCGGTCCTCTTAAAGAAGAAAGTATAACACTCTGTTGCTTCCAAGGCAATTCTCCCATCCATTCTTGAAGAACAAATCCTTTACTCATATTTTTCAATTAACATTTTAATTTAAAAGCATTATTGTGTTTAACCCAAACTTTCAAAACAATTAAATAAAAGTTATGCCTCTTTATTTTATGAATAAAGAGCAGTTAATCTCTTTTCTGAGAAAGGAAGGATTTGAAGAAAAAATAGTAAATGCCTTTGAAAAAATTCAAAGAGAGGATTTTATTAGGGATAATCTGAAGAACCTAGCTTGTGAAAATATTGCTCTTCCAATAACTAACGACCAGACAATTTCGCAACCTTCAACTATTGCTCTGGCGCTTTCTCTTTTGAAATTAAAAGAAAAGCAAAAGATACTTGAGATAGGTTCTGGTTGCGGGTATGTTCTTGCACTTCTTTCTGAAATTATAGGGAAGGAAGGAAAAGTTTACGGAATAGAAATAATAAAAGAACTGGCAGAAGATTCAAAAGAACGTTTGAAAAATTATGAGAATGTGGAAATTTTTAATAAAAATGGAAATAAAGGACTTTTGGAAAGAGCCCCATTTGACAGAATTTTAATAAGTGCTGCCCTTGAAGAAATTCCGAAAGAGATATTGGAACAATTGAACGAAAGAGGTAGAATAGTTGCCCCGATTGGGCCGGGATTTATGCAAACTCTAACAACAATCAAAAGAGAGGGAGATAAATTTGTTGTAGCAAAAGAGGTTCCAGGATTTATCTTTGTTCATTTTGTTGAATAAAGTTTATTTTAAATTCTCTTTAACATCGACTTTTCCAATTTTCTAACATTTCTTTGAAACTCTTTAACTTCATTAGACCTAAGATTAAATATTATTTCTTCAAATACTTTCTTTGATTTTTTTGTAAGCAAAAATTTTGAATTTAATTCTGATTTTAGGTCATTAAGCTTGCTCTCATATGCCTCATAAACATTATAACACTTGTTATCTGGGAAGTCTTCTAAAAGCTGGTTAAGTATAGAGGAAAACGTTCCGCACACCTGCACAGTATAATTTATCAAGTCCCCTCTTTTAAGTAGCGATCGCTCTGATGGTGGAATGTATAAGATGCGCATCATTTTATTTCTTCTCCTTTTTCGATGTTGTATAATCTATTTTCTAAGTACATTTTTTTGTTCTTGTTTTAATTTATCACTTTTAATATAAAAAAGTTCTGACGGGCTTTCTTTCTCTGCAAAAAAGAAAAGGAGAAAAGCTAAATAAAAAAATAAAAAAATAAAAAAGGAATTTAGTAGTAGCTTTCCCCGTATTCTTCAGTCTTTTGAGGTTTTCTTCCGATTAATACAATCAAGACAACCAGCAACACTAGGAAAATTATTGCCAAAACAACTGTTAAAACAATAATTGGATTTATTGTTTTTCCTTCTACATTCAATGTAAGAGGAACTGTACTTACAGCTTGTTCTCCAGAAAGAACAGCAACATTAAAGTTGTATTCTCCTTCTGTTTTAGAGCTAGCAGTTACTGTAACTGTTTTGCTTGAACCTGCTGGAACAGCAACAACTGAATTGTCAACACTTGAAGTAAGATCTCCATTAGATTCTGCTGTAATTGTGTATACCTTTAAACTGTTTGTAGGGTTCAAAAGTAACAAACTATATTCAGCATCTTCTCCTATTGCAACTGTCTTTTCAGAAGTCATTACAATAACGTTCTCAGCCACACCGTTTTCAATAACCAACTGTTTTGCGAATTTTGTGTTCACATCATCGTTAGTCACTTCAACTTCTAAGGCATAGATACCAGCTTTTGCAGTGTAAGGAACTTCTAAGAAAATTCTTCCACTAACTGTATCTTCTTCGTCACAATCTTCTACACATGATTCCTTTGTAACTAAGTCCCCGAAATAAGCTGTTTTTTCAACACCTAAAGCAGGTATACTTGCAGTTACATAGACATCTTCTAAGTCATTGTAGCCTAAGTTCTTCAATAAGATATCAACTGGGAATGTTTCACCAGCTTCAACTGATTGAGCTGTGCTTATAGACTTAACAACTGGATTGTAGGAAGGTCTTTGAACTAATAAAGCAAGATCTTCAAATTCTGATTCAAAATTCCCATTCCATATTCGGACATTAAGTCTTATGTTATCAGAAATTACATCTTTAAGTTCAAAGGGAACTTCAAGCTTTAGAGTTTTTGTGTATGTATGTCCAGCTTCAACATCAAAAGAGGTTGTTACTGCATTTACATCACTCTTATCTCCTTCAAGCTCTACTCTTATCTTTACATCTGATGTGCTTGTATTAGCTACAAAAGTAACCTTAACGGCTACTGTTTCACCAGCGATTACACTTGGGCTGCTAAGGACATTAATCCCATCAACTTCAATTGTAACACAGTTTGCAATGGCATCTGTAGTAATTGTATCCACAGAACATCCACCACAGTCTTCACATGTAAGAGTTGCACTAACTGTTGCGACCAAAAATAACGCTATTGCGATTGTACACATCGAAACCAAAAGTTTCTTTGTATTCATTTTTGTTCTCGTTCTCATTTTATTTAATTGCTTAGAAAACATCGTTTTCTAGTTATTATCTTACATCAATTCTAGTTTATAAACTTTATCATTGTCGTAATTTAATAGTTACAATTGAGTAACTTTCTGTCTAAACAAAAAGTGACTAGTTATTACTTTTGAATAAAAAAATACAAGACAGGAATTACCCCGTCCTGTTTTACTATAAAAATTAAAAACTTAATAATTGAATTTTATCGCTTGTAACAGCAAAATTCTTTGCAATGATTATCTGACACCCTGCTTCTTCAGCAGCTTCAAGAACCGAGCTTGTGACTGTCCCATCTAAAACTATTATCTGGGGTTTTTCAGAAAGTCTTCTTAAACTTCCGCTTAATCCTCTTGCCGAAATTTCCTTAACTTCTTCTAAAGAACCATCCAAAATAATTGCTTTTCCAGAGCCTTCAATTTCTTTTGAAATTCTTTTTAGTCTTTCTTTGTCTTCTTCATCTAATTCTATTTTTGAAAGAATCTCTTTGTTCTCTCTTCTCTGCATTCCTTCTCTTCTAAGAAATTCGTTTAATGGAATTTTTTTTCTTAAGTTTATAAGAATCTCTTTTCCAGCCAACTCTTCAACTTCTTTTCCATCAGGTGCAACCACAATGTAATCAATGTCTGCATTGTCACTTACATTTTGTATTATTAATCTTCCACCCCGGTCTCCATCAACAAAAAGAGTTATTTCTTTTTCTTTTCCAAGCTCTCTTATTGCATTTGGAAGCTTTGTTCCATTCATCGCGATGACGTTTGTTACTCCGGCTCTTAAAAGATTTACAACATCTGCTCTTCCTTCAACTACAATTATCTCTTTTCCAGAAATGTTACCACAGGGCAATTTTTCATCACCATATTCCTGTATGTTTGCAGTTTTTGCAGAGTCCTTTATCTCGTTTGAGATTTCTCTTGAATCAGTTGACCCCTTAATCTCAGACATTAGCTTTTTTGCTCTTTCGAGAATGTAATCTCTTTTGCTTCCTCTAACATCTTCTATTCTTTCAACCTCAATCTGTGAATCACTTGGTCCTATCCTTTCAATTGTTTCAATTGCAGCAGCTATTAAAGTTGTCTCAGATTGGTCCAAAGCAGTTGGAATTTTTATATTTCCTACTGTTCTTTTATCTTTTCTTTCCAACTCAACTTCAATTCTTCCTATTTTTCCTTCCTTCTGTAATTCTCTCATTTCAAGCTCAGCACCTAGCAATCCTTCTGTCTGTCCGAATATAGCTCCGATTACGTCAGGTTTTTCCAAAGCACCTTCAGCTGTAAAATTTGCATGTATCATATATTTTATTGATACTGGACTTATTTTTGCCATATTTTTTACTTATTTTTTGTTTAATTTAAATGAAATCTAGGATTCCATTATTTAATTCAGAAAAATACCGTCAATTTACTAACTAACTCTCCACTAAAGCATACTTTTGCTAAACTGAATGTGAATGTGAATGTGATATCGTAATAATAATGAATAACGATATTTCTCTGTATATTTAGGGAGAAATTGGTTTAAAAGCTCTTCGGTTGCAGTTTTTAAGAGCTTTTAAACTAAACAATGAATGTCTTTAAAGTTTTGTTATTCCTTCTGCAAAAGGTTTATAAATCTGTTTAATACAGCCTTTTAATGACAAACAATTATCTTTCATTTGAGAATGAACTTCTTAGAGGCGAATATGCGAGAAAAATAAGAAAATCCTTTGAAGATAATAATCTTAACAATTGGTGGATTGCCCCATCACCAAAAACTTCTGAGATTCTTATTCAGCCAAGAGAATACAAAGAGTGGATGTGGGAAAATTTTCCAACTATTTCACGAATAAGCATACAAATTAGTGAGGAAGGAAAGCTCAACTTTGGAGTAAGCGGGTATCACCAATTCCAAATATTAAGTAATATGAAAAAATTTGAAGAAAGAGGATATAAATCTCATCAGAAGACTGTTAATAAGTATGGTAAAAAAGAAAGGGGAAGATGGTGGTTAATAAAGTCATTAGAAAATCTGGAATCTATTGTTGGGGAATTTAAGGAAATTGAACATCTTTTGTTTGAGAAAGATTAAATAATTCTTTTACCGCCAAATTTTCCAAGAGATTCATACAAATTCAGAAGCTTGTGTTTTATTTCCTCTCTTTCGTTTTCCGGAATTCGCATAATCAAAAGTTTTTCATATATTTTCACCGCATTGTTTCTTTTGGATTCTTTTTCGAAAATCTCCGCCTGCTTTTTGTAAAACTCCTTTATTCCGTTGTAAATTTCTGCCTTCTTGATAATTGTTGAAAGCTCCATTGCTCGCCTCATAGCAGCTTCTGCTTTTTCAATATATCCTGCTTTAATGTAATATTCTGCTTCTTTAACAAAAAAATTGGTTCTTTCAGTAAAAGAAATTGCATTAATTGCGAGTTGTTCGTATGCTCTTGCAACATCATTGTACATTTTTTTAATTTCATAAATTTCAATAAGCTTCATAAGTGCGAATTTTTTAATATGAATTGGGGGTTTTTTATCTATAAATTTTGTAAGGTAATCAATCTGGACAAAATCTCCTTTTCCTTTGAGCTCTTTTTCAATTTCCCCTTTAGACATATCTTTGTCTAGCATTTTAAGAATAAATTTCTGGGGTATTTAAGCATTGTTGAGGTAATAAAGGGAAGAATGTATTTTTATTCTTTATAGGGATTATTCAAATGTTTTTTACAGGTATTACATACTTTTTCTATAGCTTTTGCAACAGACTCTCCAAATGCTTTTGATAATTCTTCTAAATCGGAAGATAATTGTTTATTCCCTATTGTCCCATCTCCCCCAGATTGTCTTTTATATATACTCTCAAGTAATCCATAAAGTTTTTTATTTGAAAAATAATTTAACTTACCTATCTCTTCAGCAAGTTCTTCAATAGAATTATACCCCCTTATATTAATAGGATGTTTGGAACAATCATCTGTCATTTTATTTTTTACTATCCTTGATTCTATACAGTAACTCAAGTATATTTGTTATGTTTCTTTTTGTATTATAACAATTTTCTGTATCAATATTATTATCTGAGTTTCTCCCAAAACCATCGCAAGTTTTGCACTCTAATTTTGAGCCATATTTTAAGCATTTAAATTCATCTGCTTCTGGAGTATAATCATATTTTTTCAATGCCTCATTATATCCTTTCATATTGACTAAATTTATCTTCTTTTCTTGCCTTATAAACATTATTGCAATAAATCCGAATATCACAAACTATTGAGAAAGTCATATAAATATTTGAGTAATATCTGAAAGATTATCATTTTAATGTTTAGAATTTTTAGAACAATTCTTAAATTTTATTTTTTGTTTTATTTTTTTAGAAAAATCACCTTATCTTTTTTTCACAATTTCAGAGCAGAATCCAGCAGCAACTGTAACTCCTGCATCTCTAATCGCAAACTTTGACATATATGGATTCTCTTTCTGAGTTTCTAATGCTAAAGTTCCCTGAGGTCTTATTCTTACCTTAGCAGAGTCTCCATTTTTAAGGAAATCAGGATGTTCTTTTATAACTTCACCTGTTCTTGGATCAATCTGAGAAATTAATTCTGTAAACTGGCAAGGAACCTGTGCAGTGTGAATGTGGAATACAGGAGTATATCCTTTAGCCAAAACAGTTGGATGATTTATCACTGTAATTGTTGCAAGGAACTCTTCTACAATTGATATTGGGTTAGCAGCATCACATATAACATCTCCTCTTGCAATATCCTTTTTTCCAATTCCTCTAATATTAACACCAACATTATCTCCAGCAAGAGCTTCAGAATAAGATTCATGGTGCATTTCTATTGTCTTTACTTCACCTTGAACACCTTCTCCAGTTCTTCCTGGTATGACTTTAATTTTTTGTCCAACTTTCATTATTCCAGTTTCAATCTTTCCAACAGGAACAGTTCCAATACCAGTGATTTCATAAACATCTTGTACAGGCATTCTCATTGCAAGATTTGTTGGCAATTCAGGAGCAGGGAACAAATCGAATTGTTCCATTATTGTGGGTCCTTTATACCAAGTCATATTTGGTGATTTTTTGAATATATTATCTCCCTTTAATCCAGATGCAGGAATAAAAGCAGTGTTTTCAGGTTTTATACCAACTCCTTGTAATAATTTTCCTAATTCTTCTTTAAGTTTATGGAATTTAGCTTCTTCATATCCTAAAGCATCCATTTTGTTTATTATAACAGCGATGTTCTTAACACCCATTGTTCTCAAAAGCCATAGATGTTCAGTTGTCTGAAGTTGAATTCCAGCAGGACCGGCAATTACTAAAAATGCAGCGTCTGCCTGTGAAGCACCAGTAATCATGTTCTTTACAAAGTCTCTATGTCCAGGAGCGTCAATAATTGTTATTTGATATTTCTGTGTCATTAATTTTCTATAAGCTAAATCAATTGTAACTCCTCTTTCTCTTGATTCACGAATTTCATCCATAACATATGCGAATTCAAAACCGGCTTTTCCATGTTTTTCAGCTTCTGCTCTTAATTTTACCATTTCCTGTTCTGAGACAATTCCCCCGTCAAATAGTAATCTACCTACACAAGTAGACTTACCAGCATCAACGTGTCCTACGAACACAACATTCATGTTTGGTTTTTCTTTAGCCATTTTTGTTTCCTTAATTTAAAATGGGTTTAACGAAACGTTAGTTTCAGTTTAGCCATGGTGTTAGATAAAAATTTAGGTTTATAAACTTTTTGATTTGCTTTCCTAGGTATTTTTATGCAATTTTTATAAATTTAATCTTTATCGTCGGGATTTGCAGATACAAGAATTATCTTAAAAGTTCTTCATAATTAACAGTTTTCTCTAAATTGCTATCTTTTTTCAAATCTGTTTTTCTCTCTTCTCTTTTTTCTGTATAATTTTTAAACTGGTTAATAATATTCCATTCTTTTGTAGCAATACCATTTCCAAAATAAACTTTCCATCCGATTGCAAGAGCAAACCAGCCAACTTCTAAAGCATAACCTCCAAGAGCTTTCAAATCTTCTTTTTTTCTTAAATCGTAATAGGGAAAAGATTTTCCTTTTCTTGTTTTGTATTGCTTTATTGAATAGGCAGCTAATCCAACCCCCGGAATGTAGGTGAGTATTTTATATCCAATTTTTTTAAAATCCATAGGTATTCAAAAAGAGAAAATTTGTTTATAAATTTAATCGTTCTATTTTATATCTTTATTTCATCTTTTAATCTATTCTAAATTAGGAGAATCTTTATCGTTTCTTTAAAATGGCTTTCAGTATTTAGTCTTCACAAAACATCTTAAAATCTCTTTTTGAGCAATAAAAGGAGAATCCAGGACTTACATAAAATCCTTGGAATTCCTTATTTGCAACAGATTTATCTTTGCCCTCTACCTGTTCGTACACTCTTGTGGGAATAACGAGCACGTTTCCTGTATAGCCACATCTCATAAACACAAAATTAATTTCCTCTGTATTGGTTATTTTTTCCAATAAACCATTTTCCATATTTTTCTTAATAAAATAAAATATTTAGTTTCGTTCACATTAAATTATATCTTGCCTTATTCTCACTAGTGAATATATTGAAAAACATTTAAATATATCTTGTATCTAGTGAATATATGAAACGTAAAGTAATAAAGCAAGGTCACAATACACTAACAGTAACTTTGCCTTCTAAATGGGTAAAAGACCTTAATATTAATGCAGGAGATGAAATTGAATTAATTGAGAAAGAGAAAGGTATTCTTTTAACTTCAGAAAAACATGATGGAGAGGCAAAAAGAGTTGAATTTGATATTTCAGATATGGATATTCCCACAATATGGAAACATTTTATGTCTGTTTATAGAGAAGGATATGATGAAGTAAAAGTTAAATTTAATCCCAAATCTGAAATTGAAAGCCCCTACAAATTTATGAGCGAGTATAGGTTCGACTTTAAATCCAAGAAACATATTGGAAAAAGAGTAATGACAAGTGCTTTGCAAGATTTTGTGAATCGGTTTATTGGTTTTGAGATAGTTGAACACTCTAAAGATTATGTATTAATTAGAGATATGGGAGCACCAACTTACAAGGAATTTGAAAATTCATTAAGAAGAGTCTTTCTTTTATTTCAGCAAATGGCAGAAGAGACGCTGGATGCAATTGAGAAAGGAGATCCTTCTGGGTTAGAAGCGATACATGATATAGATATAAATTTAGATAAATTTCATGATTATTGCATAAGGGTGTTAAATAAAGTAGGCAATCAGAATGGGAAAAAAACACATCTTTTATTTTCAACTTTGTATATTCTTGAGATGGCAGCCGATGAATTCAAGAATATTGCAATACATTTGACCCACGATTTTAATGAATTTAAGTTTGAAAATATAAAAAAGATGGTAAAATTCATAAAAGAGCAAATAGGAAACTATTATGATTTATTCTATAAATTCGACGATGAAAAAGTAAAAAAAATTTCTGAACTTGACCAAAAAACATATCTGGAAGTACCAATTATGTACAAAAAAGCAAATGAAGAGGAAAAGGAAGTCTTTCATCATCTAAGAATGATTGGACGTTATATTAATTCTTTAATGGAATTAAGAATAGAAATGGAGTATTAATCTTATTGGGTAAATACTTGTAAATTATAAAGAAAATCTTTGTATCTTTTTGCAACATACTCTGGTGTTAAATCCTCTCTTATTTCTTCCAACTTATTTATCTTTTCAACATGCTTTTTTCTCAATCCTTCTTTTGGCAAATGCTCTAAATTAAAACCCATTTTATTATTCTCGTAATCTCGAGCAAGTACAGCCCCCAGATAATTATATCCTAAATTAAATGTAATTATTGCATGTTCATTTATCTCCTCAGAATAATATAAAATATGATTGTTCCCCTCTCCTCCAAGTAATTGATATTTTATTGCAATTATCCTCGAATCTTTCTTGCTATCTTCTTGAAATGTCAAATCTACTTTTGGTTTTCCGGATTTAATTGTTAGGCGTTCCAAATATTTTGCTCTCCCTGTTAATCTAGTTGCAATTATCAATTGCGGTAAAGAGAGTGTTATTTTTTCCATAATTTTTTAATAAATTAATTGTTTAAAAGAATTGTTGTAATAATTATTTTACTGATTCTCAGCCAAACCTTTTCTGCTTCTTATTTTTCTTATAATGTCGTCTTGCAGTAATGCAGGAACTTTTTCAAATTGCTGGTCCAAAAGCGAAGATGTTCCTCTTCCTTCTGTTGCAGAACGCAAATCACTAGACCATCCAATCATTTCCGCTACAGGTATTTTTGCTTTCAACTGAGTCATCCCCATATCTTGGGTCATATCAAGCATTTGTCCTCTTTTGCTTCCAATAAGTTTTGTTGCAGAACCCATAAAACTTTCAGGGACTTCAATAACATGAACTTGTATTGGCTCGAGCATTACTGGATTTGCATTTTTCATTGCTTCAGTTATTGCTTCTCTTACAGCAGGATAAGCTTGTGCTGGTCCTCTATGTATTGCATCTTCATGCAATTTGATATCATCCAAAGTAACTTTCATCTTCATGCAAGGCTCTCTCGCTAATGGTCCTTGATCAATTACCATCTCAAATGCATCCAAAACCATTTCAATAACTTCTCCGATATGCACTTCTCCTCTTGTCTCGTCGAAAAACATGTTTCCTTTATAAATGTCTTTCACATTTCTTATTTCGTCGCTTCCCCATCCTAATCCGGAAAGCACATTTGTGATTGTTTCATTTTTTTTCTTCACTCTTCCTTCTGGGAGCTCTCCTTTTTCAATCAATTGTTCTAATTCATGATCTAAAGGTTCAACTTTTATGAAAAAACTATTGTGTTTGTTTGGACTTCTTCCTTCAAAAGCTTGTCCTGAAGATTTCCCAACTGATTCTCTGTAAACAACAATTGGGGTTGAAGTTTTTACTTCTAATCCTTTTTCAGTTTTAATCCTATTTTCAATAATTTCAAGATGCAATTCACCCATTCCAGAAATTAAACTTTCCCCAGTCTCTTCATTAATTGTAACTTTTATAGAAGGGTCTTCTTTGGAGACTTTTCTTAGAATATCAATAAGTTTAGGCAAATCTGCAGTCTTTACGACTTCTATTGATTTTGTGATTACTGGCTGAAATATGTGCCTTATTTCTTCAAAAGGAGTTTCTTCTTTTTCTGTTATTGTCTCTCCGACATCCAAGTTCAATCCACTTACAGCGAGAACATTTCCTGCAGGAATGCTTTCCAGTTGTTCAGGTTTTATTCCATTGTAAATAAGAACTTGCTGTATTTTTCCTGTTTGTTTTGCAGTGTTTGCATAAATATTCATCCCACTCCTTATTGTACCTGAATATATTCTTCCCGCTGAAATTTCCTTTCCAGAACGAGGATCAATTACAATCCTTGTTATTACAAAAGCAAGCTCTCCTTTTTTGTTGCACGCAAGCAAATTCTTTCCAAATTCACTTTCTAAATCTCCTTTCCATATTTTTGGTATTCTATATTTCTGAGCCTCTATAGGATTAGGAAGATGTTTTACAGCCATATCTAAAATTACTTCATATAAAGGAGCATTTTCCCAAACCCACTTGTCTCTTACTTCTTGAGACATTGAGCCATCATAAAGTGCATAAATATCTTTGAAGCTTATTTTTTTCTTCTGCATGAAAGGAATAGATAAGGCCCAGTTTTCTCTGGCAGAACCGAACGCAACACTTCCATCCGCAACATTTACTTTAAATTTGCTTGCAAATTCTTTTTCAGCAATTTGGTCGATAAGATGATTAAACTTTTCAATTATTTTCTTAAATCTTTCCTGCATTTGTTCTGGTGTTACTTGAAGTTCATTTATCAGTCTGTCGACTTTATTTATGAATAGAACTGGTTTTACTCTTTCTTTAAGAGCTTGCCTCAAAACAGTTTCTGTCTGTGGCATTATTCCTTCAACTGCACATACAAGAACAAAAGTGCCATCAATTGCTCTCATAGCTCTTGTTACATTTCCTCCAAAATCTACATGTCCGGGGGTATCAATTAAATTTACCAAATATTCTTCACCTTGAAAATTGTGGACCATTGAAACATTTGCAGCATCAACAGTAAGCAATCTTTCTTGTTCATCGGAATGCTGCCAGGTTGCCATCCCCTCTTCTAAATCTCCTGCATTTTTGTTGGCCATCATTCCTGCTGCAGCCAGCAGATTGTCTGTAAATGCGGTTTTTCCATGATGAATGTGTGCGCTTGTAGCTACATTTCTTATATTTTCCTGCCTGGATATTAGACGATTAATCTTTTCTAAGCTTGTTTCTTTCTCTACCATATGTTAAAGTTGAAAAAATAGTTTTTAAATGTTTTTAATAAATTAATACGTAATCAAACCAATATTATTTTTGTCAGCAAATTCTGCAAGTTTTTCCAGTCCTTTCCCATTCTCAAAATTATCTATGAAATACTGTTTAGAATCGAAATTTGTATTATTTTTATTTGGGAAAATTTTTATTTTGTAATAACCCTCGCTTGAAGAATAAGACAAGCTATATCCAATTCTAAATCTGGATAATTTATCATTAACAAAAAGAAAATCTTTGAATGCTTCATCAACTTTTTTTAAATTTGACATGATATTATAAACTCAATTTACTCGTTTTAAGAATTGTTATTGTCGCTACATCTATTTTATTTTCTTCTGAATATGATTAACTTTCTTTCATCTTCTCTTTTTTCAGGTAAAGGCATTTTATACCCATATTCGGAGTCTCCCTTCCCAATATCCAATCCTAATGATTTTAATTCATTAAGGCATTTATCAAAATAGTTTGCTGCAAATAATTTAGGAGAAACTATTCTAGCTATGAAGTACTGATTAGCTTTTAGGTTTTGAGCTAGATTATAAATTCCTTCTATTCCCAATTCAACACTATTAATAAAATCATCTTGATTTAGTTTATATTCGCTTAATCCTTCCCAACAATGAACCTTTCCATCTAATGATTTTTTCATTAGTTAAATTTGATAAGAGTATTTTAAAAGCAAATCTATCTTCAAATATACATTTAGAATTATCTTTAACGTGCACTATCTGCCTGTGCTTCTGATTCCTTTTTCTTTCTGATTGCAAGGCTTTCCCCATTCTTGTCAGCAGCCATTATTATTTCCTCTGCTAATGTTTGAGTTATTGTTTTCTTTTTATTGAACGCCTTGTCTGAAGCACCATGAATTAAATGTTTAAGAGAAAGATTCACCCTTCTTATAGGAGAAACATCTACAGCCTGCGGATATCTTGCACCGCCATATTCAATTACAGTTATTTCATCTCTCGGAGCGGCATTTTCAATTGCATTTACCAAAATTTGAACCGGGTTCTTTCCCGTTTTCTTTTCAACAATATCCAGTGCATCAAGAATTATTCTCATATTTTTGGTATATTTTCCCGTTGCTCTTCCCTTTTCAATCTTGTGTTTTTTACCTCGATGTCCACTGACACCAAGTCTGTTCATTAATCTTTCAATAATATTAATCTTAGTCTGCCCCAATTTTACAACATTTCTGCCCTGACTTTTAATTATTAATTTTGGCTTAAGATTTATTACTTGTTTTAGTCCCGGATCTTTTACTTCAACTTGTGATATATCATATCTGTCAAAGATTTTGAAATTTTGTTCACTCATTTTGTTCTATTATTTCCTCCAATTCATTAATCACCCTTTTTGAACAATCACACAAAAATTCTATTTTATCTTCATAACTTTGAATTTTTATTTGTCCATTCTCTTTTAGATTAAACACTCCTGCAGAAGCAGCTGCATAATCTTTTTGTAAGTAATTAATTATACTGTTTGCTTCAAATTTATTTACTGTAATAATTTTTTGTTTATATTTTTCCATCTTAATTTTGTCTTCCCATTTTTAATATTTCTTCTATTCCACTTTTTATACTTGAACTTGCTAATTTCAAATTATTTTTATTCATATCCAATATTGCAAATATCCTTTTCTGATTATCTGAAAAACAAAGACATCCTTCTTCTCCTTTCTTACTTGAAAATCCATATTCCCTTGAATTTTTTCCAAGATAATTTTCAACTTTCTTAGAGTATTTATTTTCTACAGCATATTTTGTAATCTTTTGTTCATTCATTTTATCTTCTACCCTTCTGTATCTTTCCAAGCCATAATCTATCCAATGGCTGATCATTTACTTGAATAACTTTATACCTAACCCCCGGAATATCTCCCTTAGAACGTCCCTGTTTTCCTCCAATTCTTTCAATCATAACTTCATCGTGTTCATCTATAAATTTCTGTGCTAAATTACCAGGAATAAAAGCAGTAACGCTTTTTCCATTTTTGGTTAGTTGAACTTTGCAACATTTTCTCATCGCTGAGTTTGGCTGCTTAGCTTCTTTTTGAATTTTAGAGAGAACAATTCCCTTGGCTTGATTTGCACCACCTAAAGGATCAGATTTTGCATAAAGATTTAGAGTTCTAACTTTAAATTTCCTATCTTTCCACTGGAATTTCTTCCTATCCTTCATCTTTTTAAAAGCACTTTTTAATCCCATGTTGAATATAGATTAATTAGAAAATTAGTTTAAAAGCTCTTCGGTTTTATTTTTGAAGAGATTTTAGGCCGAACGAAGTGATGTCTTTAAAGGTTTTTATTTAATTTTTTTAAGATTTTTAATTTAAACAATCCTGAAATCTCTCTGAAAAAAATCTTTGACTATCTTTTGCATCTCAATCAGTCTTCTTTTATTTCTTCCAATCAATGCTGCTTTGCTTTGAATCCCTGCTGTTAAAATGATTTCATTTGGAGAAATATCCAACCCCTTGAAAGTTACAGGGCTTACAATAGATTCAATAAATGCCCTAGCGTCCCCAATATTTCTTGGGAGAGGAACAACCTTTATCCTTTTTCTTAAAATTTCACTCATTTTATGTATGTTTCTTGCATCTGGCCCTAAACATTTTGAAATTAAAATTCCAGGAACAGAAAAAAGTATAGCATTATTATATTCAAAACAATATCTTGTTCTCACACCTGTTATTTTTTCAAAGAGATTCAAATATCTTAAATCCCGCATATCAAGTGTATTTACCATTTTTATTAAAAAAGAAGTTGTTTTATAAATGTGTCGATGATGTTGGATTATTTCACGACTTCATACTCTAAATTTTTCTTGCCCGAAAGATAAGGAAGTAATTCTTCAAGAAATTTCTGTGAATATGTCCTATTAAAATTCCTCTCAAGAATTCTTTTTAATTTATTAGTTGTATCTGGAATTCCAAGTTTCTCAAAAATCTCAGAAATATTTAGGCAATAACTTTCAAAGTATTGGTCTGTTAAATGCCTTTGTTTTATTCCCATCCAAAGTGTTCTTGCTAATTTGTTTTCAAATACTGATTTAAGTTCCTCTCCTATTTTTTCATCACTTGGGTCAAATTTCAATTCTACAGGATTTTTAATATATCCTTCCATGAAAATTCTATCTGTAATTAGTTTATAATAATTTATATTCTTTAGGAGAATTATTTATTTACCCTATCAACAATCTTTGAATCAGCAATTTTCTTATCTGCATCTCTTTTTGTCAAAGGTCCTATTACCTTAACGAGCAATCCAGGAAGTCCGGTTCCAACAGGAACGGGTTGATTCAGAATTATGTTTTCAATAACACTTAATAATTTGTCTCTGCTTCCTTTAATTGTTGCTTTTACAAACTGTGTAACTGGAGTTTCAAAAGTTGCCCTAGCCAAGATAGATGATTTTTGTGCAATTATTCCCATTCTTGTAACTCCTTTTATCTCTCCAGAATTTGTCATAGCGTCGGCAACTAATTTAAGATGTCTTATATCAATATCAAGTCCCTGTGTTTTAAGAACTTCTTTTATCTCATTTATTAGTAATTCCCTTGCAACTTCAATTCCGAAAGTTTCTGTTACTTCATAAAAATCATTAGAGATGGTCTTGTCTTTATTTACTTCTTTTAGCTTTAAGACTTCTTTTAGATTGGTTCCAAGAGTAACAATCACAAAGTTTTTGTCTTTCTTTACAACCAAAATTTGCTCAACACCTTTTATTCCAGAGATGATAACTTCTTTTAATTTTTCCTTGAGTTTGTAAATTTCCTTGAATCCAACATCTCCTGCATTTAGAATCAGAGAATCCTGTTTTTCTTTAATAGCATATCCTAATTCATGTAGCCTTTCGATAATTTTCTTTATTGTTGTGTGAGTTTGTTTAAGTCCTTCTTTATTTATCTTTATTTCAATTTTCTTCTCCCCAAAATCTAAAGTTATTTCCGACGAAATTTCTCTCAATTTAACTTCTTTGATTTTTTCGGCAAGAATTCTTGAATCTTCCTCTGTATTAAACTCTTTATTAAGATAAATCTCCATTTTTGGAGAAGAAGGTTTTTTTCTAGCATCAAATATTTCTACTAATCTTGGTAAACCTGTTGTAACCTGCATTTCGGCTACACCTGCCATGTGGAATGTTCTTAATACCATCTGAGTTGAAGCTTCACCAAAAGATTGCGCGGTTACAATTCCTATTGCTTCACCAGAATCTAATTTTTCCTTAAGATGAAGTTTTGTAACATCAATTCCATCATCTCCAAATTTGAATTCAATTATATTATTGTTGCTGTCTCTTACTGTTTCATCATATTCAACTCTCAAATCTTGAAGGGCATTTGCAAGTCTTCTATATAAATAACCCGATTTTGGAGTTCTCAATGCTGTATCCATAAGTGAATCTCTTCCTGTTATTGCCTGAAAGAAAAATTCATCTGGTCTTAATCCTTTTATGAACGGGCTTCTTATGAATCCCCTCGATCTTGGGGACAAATCTCCCTTATGAAAAAATGATAAAGTTCTATTATTATATCCAAAGTCGATTCTTCGATTTCCCATTGCTTGCTGTCCTACGCAAGAAGCCATCTGGGTAATGTTTAGAATATTTCCTCCACCACCGGATTTAATCATGCTACTCACAGGATTGTCTTTTGGGAATTTTTCTTTTACAATTTCTCCTATTTTTGTTCTTACTTCATTAAGAGTTTGAAGAATTCTTATTTCCCTTGATTCTTCTCTTGTTTTTCCTGGAATCAATTCAAAAGAAGGACTATTAAAAGTTTCAATTATTTCCTGTGCTTTTTTCTGTGCTTTTTCTACAACCTCTTCGCATTCTTTAAGAATATTCTCGTTCAAATCCAAATCATTTACAGAAATTGTTATCCCTCTGTCAGTAAGGTAATTCTTTCCAAGGTCAAATGCTTTTTTGATTATTTTAAAAGTTTCTTCTCTTCCAATGTTTTTATCTAAAACCTTGATTAACTCCCCATCTTCTCCACCAAGAGTAGTTTTATCAATAACTCCCTTTACAACTTCCCCATCTTTTATTGTAATGAAATCATTTGAAAAATTAACTTCCTTTGGGAATATTTTGGAAAAAATTTCATTTCCAGAGACTATTTTTTTGGAAAAGTGTCCTTCTATATTTGATTTAAATAGAATTTGGTTTGCATAATCTATTGGAAACTCTTCTAAACCTAAAAGATAATTTCCGGTTATTGAATCACTTATGCATCCAACAAGGTTAGTGTTGTTCTTTGGAGAGATTAAATTTCTTTTTACATCAAGTAATATTTTAGCTTCAGCTCTTGCTTCTTCATTTTGAGGAGAGTGAATGTTCATCTCATCCCCATCAAAATCTGCATTGTAAGGAGTTGCAGCAGCAGGATGCAATCTAAATGTTCTTCCAGGAAGAACTTTTACAAAGTGGGCCATTAAGCTTCCTCTATGTAAGCTTGGATGTCTGTTGAATAAAACAATATCTCCGTCTTGCAAATGTCTTTCAACTTGATATCCAGGAGTCAATTCGTTTATTATTTCTTCTTTCAAATCAACAGAAATCTTTTTTCTTTTTCCATCAGGTCTTATTATATAATTTGCACCAGGATATTCTTCTCCCTTTTCAATTAATTTTTTCATTTTTTCAAGATTCAAATCATTTACAGTTTCAGCAACTGTAACGACTCTTGCTATTTCTAATGGTATTCCAACTTCGTTTATGTTGATATATGGGTCTGGAGAAATAACTGTTCTTCCAGAATAATTTACTCTCTTTCCAGCAATATTTTTTCTTATTCTCCCTTCTTTTCCTTTTATTCTTTCTGTTATTGTTTTCAATGGTTGCCCACTTCTATGCCTTGCAGGGGGAATTCTTGTTATTGTATTATCAAAAAATGTTGTAATGTGGTATTGAAGCAAATCCCATAAATCTTCTATAATCACTTCTGGTGCACCTGCATTCAGGTTTTCCCATAATCTTTGGTTTGCTCTTATAATATCAGAAAGTTTGTGAGTTAAATCATCCTCACTTCTTTCTCCTGTCTCAAGAATAATTGAAGGTCTAACAGTTACAGGAGGGACTAAAAGAGAAGTAAGAACAGCCCATTCTGGTCTGCAGGTAGAAGAATTTACAGCAATCTTTTTCAATTCATCTTCAGGAATCTTTGCAAGCATCTCTCTTATTTCGGTTGGGAATATTCTTATTTTTCCTTTATAGAATGTAGTTGGTTTGTCTAATCGTACTCTTTCTTGAACAGCTTGGCAGTGCGGGCATTTTTTAGCATCTTTAGCTTTTTTTGCTCTCTGGCTTGGAGTGTATTTATCCAAATCTTTATCATTAAGCATTAATTTTCCACATTCCTGGCAAAAACATCTTAAACTCATTTCAATTAAAGGAACATATTTTAAATGAATAATTGACCTAGCTAAATCAATGCTTCCGGGGTGTCCTAAACATTCTTTTATTCTTCCCCCGCAAGTTCTACACCTTACTCCAGGATCAACTGCACCTAATCTTAAATCCATCAAGCCCCCATCAACAGGATAACCATCTATGTCATAAAGTTCTGGTGTAACTATTTTTGCACAGGAGACCTTTTTGATTTGCTCTGGACTGATTAATCCAAATCTTATTTCTCCAATTTTTTTCTTGATGAATGTTCTCATGATAATTTCCTTAGTTTAATTTATAATCCTGTTTAATTTGAGTAAGATTTTGATAAGTATTACAATACCAAACACCACAATGACCACACATTCCATCACAATCTGTTGCGCTTTGCAATAATTTTATTCTTATATTATCCAATAGGTTTAATTTTTCTCTTTCGTTAAATTTTTGTTTTAATGTTTTTTTATCTGTCATTTTAATTAAAGTAATTATCTATTTCATTTAATTTTTCTGAAGTTATATTATTTAGATCACAAAATTTTTGGAATGAGACATATTGTTTTGAAGGATAGTATCTTTTATGAGTGGATTCAGCTTTCCAAGAGATGCTTCCCTCTGAAATGCTCATACATGTATATTGCCCGAATTTCTCCCACATATTATCACTTTGTTTAGATCCAATAATAGGAAATTCTAAAAACCAATTAAATCCTGCGAAGCTGTAAATTCTTGTCATGCTCTTAAACTCTTCCAAGATTTTGGTATTAATTGCATATTTCTCTAATTCTTTCAATTCAATTTTTGGTTTAACTTTTTCTTCTATCATTTTATTCGTATTTATTCTTTAATTCAAATGCAGTGTTTATGTGCAGTCCCTGCAACTCCTCTAAGAGAAGTTTAAATGCATATGATACTTCAACAGGTTCTATTTCCTCGCTTCCGCATATAGGGCAGAAAGTTTTCAATCTTATGTTGTCTTCAATTGCAATTGCACCGCATTTTGAACATATAGGAAGAACAACCTTGTCCGAATCATATCTTTCTTTTAATAATAAAGAAGCTCCATGAGCTACAAGAGCTTGCTGTTCCATTTCTCCAAGTCTAAGTGCTCCTCCTCTTGATCTTCCTTCAATAGGCTGTCTTGTTAGCAAGGCAATCTTTCCTGAAGCTCTTCCATGCATTTTGTTTCCAACCATATATTTAAGTTTTAAATAATATAAATTTCCAATAAAGATTTTTGAAGATATTCTCTGCCCACTTACTCCATTGTACATTGTTTCCTTTCCGTCAAATCTAAATCCTAACCCTTCAAGTTGCTCTTCAAGATCTTTCTTACTAACTCCACAAAAAGAAGTTCCGTCCATAATTTCTCCTTTGAGACACCCTACTTTTCCTGCTAGCAATTCTAATAAATAACCTACAGTCATTCTGGAAGGCAAACCATGAGGATTAAACAATACATCTGGCTTGATTCCTTTTGAAGTAAAAGGAATATCTTCTTCAGGAACAATCATTCCTATAACTCCTTTCTGTCCGTGAGCAGTTGCAAATTTGTCACCTAATTCTGGAATTCTTTGATCTCTTGTTTTAACTTGAACAATTTTGTTTCCCTCATTATCTTCAGTTACAAAAACAGATTCAACAATTCCCTTTTCTTCCTGTCTCATTGTAACACTTGATTCTTTCTTAGTTCTTATTGAAATTTCACGAGCTTCTGACAGGAATTTTGGAGGAGACATTTTTCCAATCATAACCTCTCCTTCACCTATTTCAGCTTCAGGATAAACTATTCCATCATCTTCAAGGAATCTATAATGTGATTCAACTCTGTATCCAGAGGTATCCTTTTCAGGAATTGCAATTTCATCTTTCAGCCCCCCTGCATAATTCATTTCAACTGCAGAATATGGCCTAAAATAAAAGCTTCTTCCCACCCCCCTATCTAAGCTCCCTTTATTGAAAACTAAAGAGTCTTCCATATTATATCCTTCATAACTCATAATTGCAACAACAAGATTTTGTCCAGCAGGGTAGATATTAAGAGTGTCATATACGAAACTTCGTACAATTGGTTTTTGGGGGTATTGTAAAATGCTTACATCAGTGTCTAATCTGCATAAATAATTTGCAGCATACAATCCAAGAGCCTGTTTTTGTGTTTTACTTCCCCTATTTAATCTCGAACTCTGATCATGATTTCCATAAGGTACAAGACTGGTAACTGTTCCAAATAAAGAAACAGGATCAATTTCCAAGTGAGTGTGTTCGGATGTTAAACTTTCTTCGTTAAGAGCAACTAATGCATTTTCTTCTTCAGCAGCGTCAAGATATTCAATTATCCCCCTATCAATTAAGTCCCCCCATTTCATCTCTCCCTGCTCTATTTGAACAAGATGTTCGTCTTTTAATCTGGATGTTCCATCTTCTACAATAATAAGCGGTCTTAAAACTCTTCCAGATTCGGTTGAAATATAAATTGTTTTGATTCCTTCATCTTCTCTAAAGTTCATTTGTATTGGAAGATTTTTCTCTCTTCTTTTTTCTTTTATCTGCTTCACGAATTTTTTACCATCTTCAACAGTTCCTATAAACATTCCGTTAAAGAAAACATCATAATTTCCAATTCCTTCTTTGTCAAATCCAACACTCTCTAAATCTTTGAAAAATTTAGCTTCATCTAATTCAACTCTTGTGGAAACTCTGCTTAATATTGCGAGATTTTTTCTTAATCCGATTTCTGTTCCTTCTGGAGTTTCAATAGGGCAAAATCTTCCATAATGTGTGGGATGTAATGTTCTTGCCATGAAATTTTCCTGATCTCCTGGAAGCATGCTCGAAACTCTCTGTAATTGAGAAATTGTTGCAAGATAATTTGTCTTGTCAATATTCTGTGTAATTCCGCTTCTTTCCCCTGTCCAAGAACCTGTTGCAATAGCAGATTCAATTCTATGTGAAAATAAAGTAGATTTAGCAAGAACTTTTATTGAGAAGAATTTCTTTCTTTTTGAAGATTTTTGAAGAGAATATTGTATATCTCTTACTAAAATTCCTAAATTAACTCTAAATAAAGTTGCAAGCAAATCTCCTGAGAGTCTCACCCTCTTATTTGCATAGTGATCTTTGTCTGTTCTTAATTTTGGATTCTCTTTTGCGATTAAGAATTGTTTTATAAATTTACAAAGAGTTATCGCCTTCTTCATTCTGTCTTCTTTCTTTTGTCCTATATGGGGGAATAAATAAGAATCAATTCTTTGTTTTACTCTGTCTAAGATTTCTTTCTTGGTTCCCTGAAGATTTGTTTTTTCAGCAATGTACATCATTGCATCTTCTTTTTCTGCCAAGTTAGTAAATTCATAAAGGTTAACAATTACGCTATCCGTTTCTTTTCCCAAATATTTGGAAATATCTGCCTCTTTTGTTAAGCCAAATGCCTTCAAAAGAACAACCGCAGGAATATCCTTAAATCTACTGAATGAAACATTTATTATTCCTTCTTTGTTTTCTGTTATTGTTACAGGAATTCTATAAGTTCCTTTTAATGAGAATAATTTAAGAGTTAAATCTCCTTTTTTGTTGTTTTCAATGAATGGCTGGTTTTCTGCTAAATCTTCTGCCATAATCATTACTCTTTCATTTCCTTTTATGATGAAATATCCTCCTGGATCAAGGGGATCATCATAATTCTGAATCAGTTCCTCCTTTGACATTCCTACTGTATTGCATGCCTTGCTCTTTACCATAATCGGAATTTTACCTATTTCAACAACTTCGGAATCAATCTGTCCGTCCTTTTTGACAGTTAGTTCAAGAGTTATTGGGGCAGAATAGGTCAAATTTCTAAGCTGAGCTTCTGTTGGAGTTATGAGAGAAGAGCTTCCATCTGCTTCAACCACCTTTGGTTTTCCAACCTGAATTTTTCCAAGGTTAATTTCAAATTCGTCGTTGGTTATTGTCTCAGAAATCTCATTCACAATTTCTTGAAGTCTTTTATCTATAAAATTATTAAAAGAAATAATGTTCGATTCAACTAAAGAGTGCTCTTTTAAGTAGTTTTTTACAATTAAATGGTTCTGTTTTTCAAATACCATTATACAACCACCCTATAATACAAATTTATCTTTTCACCTTCGATTCTTTCAATTTTTATTACATCTCCAATGTTGCAATTTTCAGGAAGTCCGACGTCATTTAAAATAATTTTTGGAAGTTGAGACTTAGAAATGTTTAACTTATTTATCAATTCCTGAGCCTCCTTTTCGCTTAATTTTGTATGTTTTGGTTGTAGAATGTGCATTTTATTTCGTGTTGGATATTTAATCCTTGACACCAGGGCCACAGGATAAACTTTAACAACTATCCGATAATAAAATATACAAAAAGTTGGTTTTTAAATGTTTTGGTTTAGAAATGCGTCTTGAATTTTAATTTTCTAAAATATTAATAATTTGACTCAAATACGCCTAAATCAGGTGCACTTCCAGAATAAGGAATTCCAACAGGAGTTCCCGTATTAATTAAATCGCTCCCCGCTGCTAAATGTCCGAATGTAATATCAGGCAAACTATTATCTGCTTTTCTTGGTGCAATTAGTTGCCAATAATCTAAACTTACAAAATCACTATCTGTCACAGTATAATCTGGATTATAATAAAACCAAGGCCATGAACCTGGAGTAGGGTCATTTGCAATCCAAGTATTGTGACTTTCAATATACCATGTATATGACATATCTACCTCAAATATTTCATCAGTAGGTCCAATACCTTGACTGTCATAAACAATATTATTTCTGTAAGTAGACCCATTTCCATTTGCGTCAACAAACCCGATATTATCTTTATAAGCTAAATTGTTGTAAAGAATTCCGCCGTTTGGCCAGTCCTCCCCTTCTACAGCCCTAACATTAATATTATTAACAAATCCCGTACCAACACAATTAGCAGCGATACAATTTTCAACTCGAACAAAGTGTTCTTCTCCAACAACATAACCTGGAATGGCAATTGGATTCACACCAGTCATCTTAAATCCATTTCCTTCAACATCCCATGAAGTTAAACCCTCATCAAATATATTCTGATAGAAATCTGTTGACATAGCCCAACAATTCTTAAGAGTCCTATAAGCTGAACCGCTCGGGTCAAAACCATCATCTGAATAATTCCAAGCCCTGCATCCTTCCCAATTAAAATAATTACCATAATAACCTTGAACTTTCCATCCATCAGCAGCATTGCCTGGAGCTAAAGCATAACGATCATAAAGATTATATGCATCACAATTTATCCAACTTGTATTATCATATTCAAAAAGAGGAGGATAATAAACTCCATCAACCCAGGCATCTATTTCAGTCCATGCCTCACTCCAATGCTGAAATGCTCTCCCATTAATATCATGAACAACCATATTTTCATAACGAATATTGGCTCCCTCAGAACCAATTCCATAAGCTTCAGAATAAATCTTCTCGTGGCTAAAATCTGGAGGACTTTGATATATATTTCTTACTGTTAATCCCTTGAAATATATATATTGTGCATTTTGTATACTTATACCACCAATCCATCTTTGAGCATTCAGACCAGCAAGGCTACCATCAAGAATAGGTTTTTCACCAGGATAATTATAATATCTAATCGGAGCTTGTGCAGTGCCACTATGTCCTACATTATATCCTACTGGATCTATAAGCATCCCTATATTTGCAGTTTCGTAATCTCCCAAAAGTATTATATGACTTGTGGGTTGCCACACTCCACCTCTTATATAAGTAATATCTCCTGGCTGTGATACTTCAACTGCTCTTTGCCAACTATAAAATGGTTGTGCAAATGTTCCGGGGTTAGTATCATCCCCATTTAAAGCA
>Ga0172379_10001455_pt1 | contig 46961 bp, 49 predicted proteins | sample GrowelOW334metaG_FD_119756 | JGI IMG/M metagenome (GOLD analysis project Ga0172379, IMG submission 119756) | Groundwater microbial communities from an aquifer near a municipal landfill in Southern Ontario, Canada - Groundwater well OW334 metaG | ecosystem: Environmental > Aquatic > Deep...
CCTGACCTCGCCGGTTGCATGGCACACCTCCTTTCATGCAGTTCGTTGTCACGCGGCTCGTGGCCGCGTTGCCTGGAAACGGGGCTGTCACACAAACGCCATCACAAAACAGATGATTGCACCGCACAGCAAGTACACGGCCAGCTCGATGTCAAGTTCGCTTGGACCGCTTCGTGGCCGCCCATGCCGCACGACAACGTATCTGGAACGCCTCTCGCTCAGTCGTCGCGTCGTCCGATCCCGCCTGGACGGTCTGTGTTTTGAGGGCATCGTAAGCCTCCTTGTAGCCGGCCATGGAACCGTGGTTCCAAGCTGATTTGATCCAGTCCCGCAACCTTGCCGCGTCGATCACCATGAGGTGTGCCGGCGGGTGGTCGGCAAGGCCGAGATGCGCGATGAGGTCGGGTAAAGAGTTGATGGTCGCCATTAGGAGACTCCTTTCTTCCTTGTATCCGTAACTGTGAAGCGGCTTGGTCATTTGTCGCTCGTTGAAATGCGGATGACTCTCGACATGCAGCCAGGGTAGTCGCCATCTGAAAAATGAAACTTCCGCGAATTGCCATCCCAAAAAGCTGAGCGGCGTTCGACGAGCACAACCAGCCTACCTGCGAGCGTATTGCCGACAACCACATGGTCGTCCCCGTAGCCGTCGGCCATCATCTCGGTCAGTTGCTCGTGCAATTCGCGGACGTTCATAAGTCACCTGTTAAATCCACCCCGCCGGTACGCAGACCATCCGCGTGAAAACCGACGGGGTGCCGATGAAGGGCGAAAAGATGCCGTGGAACGGCTGGTAACGCTCCACGGCTGCGGCATAGAGAACTTGCAGATTTGCCGCGAAGATAGGGACGCTTGTCTCGGGTGAAAAGCCGCCAGGCCCTCGGCCACCATGCGTTGGGCCCGGCAGCAAAAAACCCGCCAGTCGCGATGCGGTGCCAACCACAGAAGCGACGGCGGGTTTGGATCGTTGGGTTTTCATGGTTGGCACCTGTCAGATTGGTGCGGTCAAAATAGCCGATTCTCCACGAGGCCGTCAATCCCAGTTTTCAGAATGACGAAAAATCGTAAGATAGACTCCGGTTTTTCTCTACACCTTGCGGGAGAGCCCGCGGAATCCGGTTGTGCCGCTTGTGCCTCCGCGCACGAAAAAGCCGGGCGAACCCGGCTTGGGGACGACTGGTCGCTCAGTACGAATTCGTCGGCGTCCCGATGCGGAAGAGCTTGAGTACGGCGTCCGCACCCGCGGTCGACTTCACGTACAGGTTGCCGATGCCAGGTCCGAAGGTCTCGCTGGTCCCGTCGGTCAACTGGTACTTTTCGTCCTCGACCGTCCCATCGCAGGTGATCGTTGCCGACAGCGTCGACAGCCATGCGGACAACGCCGATTGGGCATCGTCGTTTCCGGCCGCGTCGGCGCCGGTGTGGGTGATCTTGTATTGGTAGCGCACGTCCAGCGGCAACGTGATCTCCGTGGCTGCTGTCAGCGACACCATCCCGAAGACGTCTTCGACTGCAAATGTCATGGGTTTTCTCCTTATTCCTCGTCATCGTGCCAAGACGGCACAGGCGCAAAATGCTCCACCAGCCAGGAAAGCGGACGCACCGCTTGCGGCCACTTGTCGTTCAGCCACAAATCTCGCGAGTAGGATCTGGCCGCGTCGACCTGTTTCACGGAGATTGGGTACGGCCAGGACTCGCCCCCATCCCTACTGAAATTGCCTGTGCGGAAAAGATGAGCGACCCAGGTGCCGAGATGAGTGACCATCTTGCCGCCGGAGAGCCAGCTTTTGCACGCAAGCTCGGTTCCGTACTGTCCCCACGAACCATGCTGCTCGTCCATGCCTCCCAGCTTCCAGAATCGCTCCCGCTCCATCATGAAGCAGCACCCGATGCAGGACATCGTCTCGATGATGCCTGTTTTTGCTTCCTCCACGACTTCCGGGCGCCTATGGTACTTTCGCCAATACTGGAAGTGCATTTCCTTGTCAAATCTCCACGCCACCGTGGCCTCGTACTGAAATCTCGGCTGCCAGACCATGTGCATGTAGAATTCAGTTCCGCCGCACTCTGAACACTTAACGGGCTTTGTGCCTTGATAGACTCGCTCCCCGCATTCGCTGCATGCCCAGTCGAAAATATGCAAGCGATGCATAGACGGTATCATTGTCCAGTCCGGCTGCATGTCCGCCATCAGCTTGACGTCAAAGCCGTCTTCCGTGGAACAATGTGCGTCCATCTTCATTATGTACTTGGCTTGACTAAGCCTCGCTCCGGCATTGGTCGCCGCACGCTGCCCAATCGCCTCGGTAAAGTGGATCACCTGGAGCCGTGGGTGATCCGGCAATGGCGGATCAGGCCACCAACCGTCGCAAACGCAAATGCACTCTGTGTCTTCTCCGCTGTGAGATAGAACATCGTCGACAGTATTCAACATGAACTGTTCATTGCGACCTGGAACGATCACAGATAACGCCTTCGCGAGTCCCATCATTTGTCCTTTGCTAGTACAAATACAACACCATCGCGGCCGACAACGTCCTCACGTCGAGGACTCCTGATGTGCGTCAGGGTGTCCACTATACTATAGTCAGCGATCTTCCCCCAGCCCGTCAGTAACTCCATGCACCCTTCAACTGTCGCGCTGAAGCAATCGACTTCTACAGACTTCGGGAACGGTGGCTGCCACCATTCGATGAAGCAGAATCCGGGAGTCTTGAGCGATTGCATCCACCTCGAAACAGCCAGTTGTGGATCGTAGGCATGATCCAAGCTGTTGCTGTAAACGAAGTCCGCCGCACCGATCCATTCCGTCTTGATCTCGTGGTAGTCCCACTGGATCGTGTCAGGGAACTGCGTAGCCGTGGGCGAGATTTCCGTACCCAACACAACGCACCCAGGGAAGCGATCCTTGAAGTAGGATTGCTCTACGCCACGCCGTGTCCCGTGGCATAGTCCGAACGTCGGCGAAGGAATGCGACTCCTCAGATAGCGCGATACCTTCCCTATGGTGCGAGGACGAGCCCACTGGTGCCTCAGCTTCCTGACATTGGCAGCGCTCTGGCTCTTGACATACGCATCGTAGTCGAACGTGCCATCGGGCTTCAGGTAGTGATACTGGGCGTAACCGGTCATCGGACTCGCATCTGGAAGTGTCTCAGATCGTGCAGGTTGCTCGCGACTGTCGTCGCTGGACCGTAAGTGCATTTGTACTTGTACTGATACTTGTACCCGGCAATGGCCCTGCCAAAACGATACTTACGCTGCTTTGAATCGTCGGTGTCGTGAATGACGACGTAGTGTGCGTGCGCCAGTCGAGGAATATCGTGCCGTCTCCTTTCGTTGGGAGCGTGATCCACGAAGGCCACTTCGCACTCTCCCGACAGATCCACCTTGTCCCAGTCCTCCACGAAGACGGCCGTGTGGAAGTCTGTGGAGAAACGTCTGGCGAAGGCATACCACGCCGGATTGTTTTCAAAGGTCACGAGTTTCCGCTTCGACACGAAACAGGCCCAGTGCAGGTAGGGCGTGGACACGTATCCGCATCCCAGTTCAAATACCGGACCAGCGGTCATCTCCATGATCCGCATCAAGACTGGCATGTACGAGCCACGACCCAGCTGTACCTGCGCATCAGTGTCCAATTGATCTACGATCACTGGCCGCCCTTCCTGTCTACGCACATTACCCCCTCGGCCGTATAAGTCCAGTCCTTGTATGTTGTCTCAAAATGCTTCCATGCGTCGACGATCTGCTGGTTCGTCAGAGACGACGTGCGTATGTTGCCGTAATACTCGCCTGGACGACCCTTGTAGAAGGAGTATTCCAGCGGCACTGAATCCCACTTGATGTCGTACTTGTCCCTGTTCTCGTAAATTGGGCTCCCTGGATACGGCTGGAATATCTTGCAGTCGATGTCGTCGAGCTGTGCCTCGCGGAGAAAGGTTTCCGTCTCCTTCAGTGTCTCCTCGCTCTCGCCCGGCAATCCGACGATGAAAAACGCCTTCACGAACATGCCCCGATCCTTGAGCATGGCTATGGCTTCACGCATCTGCGACGTCGTCTCGGATTTGTTGATGTTCTTCAGGATGGTATCCGAGCCCGACTCGACTCCAATGCCAACACCGACACACCCGGAGTCAATCATCATGTCGATGAAGTCGGCTCCGTATTTGACAACCAGATCCGCCCGAACGAGGCAGCGCCAGATAATCCCCTGCTTCTTCAGGTAGTGGCACACCTTGATTGTGCGTTGCTTGTTCAGTGTGAAGATGTCTTCCGGAAAGGCGATCGCATCGTATCCACACTCGTTGTGCAGTATGCCCAGTTCCTCGATGATTCGTTCTGCGCTATTCAGCCGCACCCTGTCATGGTTCTTTGAGCAGAACCCGCAATGAAATGGGCAGCCACGGGAACCCATAACAGTGGTGGCTTGCCTGTCGTGTAAACGAAACCGATAGCTCTTGATGTCCACTAGAGTTCTGTCGGGAATCGGGTATTCATCCAGCGGCAAGCTCTCTGCGTAAATGACGTTCTCTTTCCCGAAGAATGCCTCAGACGCCGCATTCTCTCCGTCGCCGACGACCGTGCAATCAAATCCACTAATCCACGGATCCAGCGGCACCAGGGTGGCGTGAGGGCCTCCAATCACCACCCGGGCCTTCTTGTTCGCGTGTTTGATTCTGGCCAGGCAGTCCACGGCCACGGGGTACTCTGGACTCGTTGGGCCGAATCCGTAGTAGTCATAGCCCAACGGAAGTTGCTCGATGTCGCCATCGTAGAGCACGACATCGTGACCGTCGCGTTTCAGGCCAGCGCCTACGGCCATTAGGCCGAGCGGAGGAAATGCACGCTCGTCAATCAGGAATGGAGACGGGCATCGTACCAAACATATCGTCATAGTTGGCATACCTCGTCGTCTATTGCGTGTAGCGAGGATGTCTGAACCAGTAATTACGATCCGTTTTTCTCGTCAGTCCGTGAAACAAATCAAACGGGTTGTAATCCACATCCCCGCAGAATTGTCCGTTCGGGAACATATAAAGCACGGGCCGCTCCGTTTCGGACACCCGCAGCTTCCCCTGAACCTGGAGCGTCCTCCATGTCCTCTTGAAGAGATTGTCTTCACCTTGAGGGTAGCATGCACGGAGAACACGCGCCTCGTCGTATCCGCCTATCTGCTCATACACCGCCTTCCGCATCACGTAGTGGTTTGGATGCGGAGGCAGTTTCGCGCCTCGCGATTCAATTCGGTTTCGCGGAAGGCCGTATTCCATCAGGACATTGCGATCTTGAGTCAACGTCCCGTCTTCTTTCAGGACCCCGAATTCCCTGCGGCAGCCCAGACGATCTTCGTCAAAACGCCTGGCTATTTCTACCGCCTCTCTGGATATGATGTAGTCGCCGTCCACCATGAACAGGTATTCGCCGCGGGCCAGCTTTGCCCCTGTGTTTCTGGCGATCGACGACGTCCATTCCCGGAAGTCGTTCGTCGCATGCATCCTGAAATTCTTCGGAGGATTCTCCGGCATCTCCAGGGGCGGAGTGCTGCCGTCGTCCATGAAGATGATTTCCACGTCGTCCGGATAATCCTGCTGGCGCATGTAGATCAACTGCCTGCGGACAATCTCATGACTGTTCAGGAATGGCATGATAATCGACAGTCGGATCATTGCGGGTTGCCTTCTCCGGAACAGTCCGGTGCATTCTGAACCACGGTCACATACTCCTTGGCGCTTCCACGTAAGCACGTACAGCAGTACGGATGGTTTCTTCGCCCGGTTGTATGCGCCAGGACTTCGTTCAGCTTCTGTTTACCATTCCAAAGTTTTTCCAGTGGAGAGTCGTATACGTTCCCGAGACCGAAGTGTGGAATCATCTCCTGGCAGCAGGCGAGGAAGTCACCACGATGATTGACGGCTAGATTGCGAGATGGATTTGGGCACCGCCTGTCTATGAGCGTGCCCAATTCCTCGTCGTCGCCCTCGAAACAATGCACTCCGAAATGCAGGCCGTTCGTAAAGCGAATGCGTGTCTTGGCAAACCAGCTTTGGGTCATTGACTTACGAGCTTCGCTATTGTCGTCATACGGTGAGACGTTGATGTAATCGAAGCATGCATCAAGCGATATGGCCATCGCTTGATTTAGAAAGTCGCCGTTCGTAGCGAACATCACGGGACTGAATCCGAGTTGTTTCGCATACCGGCCGAAAGCTGGAAGTCGCGTGTCAAGAAGTGGTTCGTTGTAAAAATTGAAGCAGATTTTCCCGCGATACCCCATGCCAACTGCTTGGCCGAGAATTCCATACACCATGGACGTCGGCATAAAGTTCTGCGTGAACCACGGCTTTATGTCGTCGCGTTGTGGGTATATCTGGCGCAGGCAGGTAGCGCACCTACGATTGCAGTACGACGACGTTTCGATCGACAGTCTGTAGAACATCAGAGTGCCTCAATAACAACACGCTACCGCTGAAGAAAACCAGTGACATCGTGCAGATTGCTGAAGATGCTCGTGTGGGGAAATGCGTCCTTGTACTCGAACTGGTATCGAAATAGTGAACTAGACTTCGACAGGCCGTACTTGCGGTCGTTGCGACCCTCCGAGTCATGGCAGACGACGTATTCGGCATGTGCCAGTCGGCCAAGTTCGATTCCGCGTCTCAGGCCGGGTTCATGGTCAACGAATGCCACGGACCAGGGGGCGCTGATGTCAATGGCGTCCCAGTCGTCGATGCAGTGCACCTCGTGAAAGTCCGTTTCATACGCTTTCAGGAAATCGAAGAACTGAGGGTTGTTCTCGTAAGTGACCAACTTCCGTTTCGGAACCCAACACGCCCAGTGCAGTGGCGTCGTCGAGTACAGACCACACCCGAGTTCAAGTATCGGTCCTTCTGTTTCGGCAACTGCCTTCATCAACATCGGCAGATGGCTGCCGCGGTATGGTCCGAACCTCAATCCCACTTGGTTGCTCCTTTGTGTCGCTTCCACATGCCCCTGGCCGATCCCCAGGTCGGTAGTACATGCCTATCGGAACGGTTTGTGTGCGGGCTCGTGTAGTGCATTCCACGGTCGGTTTTAAGCGTTACCACTGCACCAAGATCAACCGACTCCACCCTTCCCAGTCCAGCAATGACTTTGTCGATTCGAAGCGTTTCGTCGCGACCGCTGAGTACGGCACGATCAACGGCGTTGGACTCTTCCTGCATCACGTCAAGAATTCGCAGCAGATGTTCGCGTGCCACAATGCCGGTCAGTTCGCGCATCCGCTTGCCGTGATATACGGCTTCGCCGCTCCAGGTGACATATCCGTCCCGTGGATAGTAATAGGTGTCGTCGCGTGACGGCTGGAATTGGAAAAACGACGGAGGATATAGCGTGTCTGCCTCGCACACTGCCAGGAAACGGCTTTTTGCAATCTCTGCACCGATCCTCAGTTGCATAAAGACATGCTCCGGCGACTGTTCGATCATCCCGACGCTAATGTTGTTGCCAAACTCGATGCGCTTGTGCGACACCGATACGATCGGCAGGTCTCCAGAATTCCTGCGAATCGTCTTTCGTACCGCTTCTTCAAGCAATGGATACTCTCTGTTGCAGGTGTAGTAAACCACCGTCATGTCTCGTAGCATTCCTGCTCCATATCCATGATGCCCCGGTTGAACACGTCTGCGATGTCGGCCGCTCTTCCCCAGTATGGAATCTCGATCGCTTTCAGTTCACCCTGCTTCCTCCTCCATGTGGGATGCTCCATGAATGTCGAGGACAATGCACAAGTGTGTGCGAGATTGACCATCCCAAAATGGCTCCACCACTCAACGTGCTTGTGGTGCGACACTCCCATCCGTCGTTCGGAATCCTCTCGCCCTATTTCTCCTGGCCTCCTAAAGCCATTTGGGTATTTCTCTTCTCGTTCGTCCAGTGCCTCGATCATCAACTTTCGTGGGCATATCTGCGCGAATCCTCCCAGCGATCGAATCAGGGAAAACGTAGGTTCGGCGTGCCAGGACATAACCGTCCACCGCCCCATGTGATACGCCACCTCGTCAGGTTTCGGCCTGAATTTGCTGAAGTGGTCTGGGTGGTAAAGCGTGTCGTCCTCGGCTATCGCAACAAATTCCGTCTCAGCGACCTTGGCGGCTCGGTTCCATTCGCAGAACGTGTTCCAACTGCCCCACTCTGAAGTCTGAATGAGTTTGGTTTCCCCGACTCCGAGATCCATCGGCTTCATTGAGACGGTGATAAGTGGATAGTCGCCAATCGCCGTCAAGAGATGCCCGAGGTGGTAATCGACCCACCTCTTGGGCATCCGATTGGCGGTGAGGTAAATCACAGTCAAGTCTTTGACCATGGCTGAATTCGCCATTACGTTGATGATGGCGACTGAGTGTGCGACGGCGTCTGGGACGGCGTGCGGGAGACCGTGTGCGACGGGGTCGCCGATACCGTGTGAGACGGAGACTGAGTATGGGATGGAGTCTGCGAAGGAGTGCGGGACACCGTGTGGGATGGGGTAGCCGAGACGGTGTGGGACGGCGTGGCCGACACCGTGTGGGACGGTGTATTGGATGCCGACGTATCGACGGCGATGGTCACGGCTTCCTGAGTGATCGGCAGGACGATCCAGCTCGTCCCATCGCAGATCGCAAGCAGACCGGCACCGATCCTCTCGTTTGCCGTTATGATGCCGAAGGTGTCTGCCGTCAGGTCGTTGAAGACGACAAGTTCACCAGTAGCTCCGGCGACGACCATGTCATAGTTGGCGACGTTCAAAAACAGCACCCAGTTGCCGGAGTACACCGACGATACGGTAGGCAGAGTGAAGATTGTCGTTGTGGTGCCGCCGCGGGTCGTGAACACCGTTCCGAAGTCGCCCTCAGTAATGGTGTAGCTGGCAGTTTTGGCCGCAACCTTCATCTTCGGACGAACGAATCCGCCATCGACAGCGGCATTCCACAAACGCATGATATTTTCGTGAGACATGGAAGTTGTCCTTGTATTGGAGATGGTTAGGCCGAAGTGACGGCAATGGTCTGCGTTTCCATGGAAAACGGGACCACCACCCAACTCGTTGAATCGGAAATCGCCAGAAACGCGCCGCCGATCTTTTCACTGGCTTGCGAGAAGGCGATGGCGTCAGCGGTCAGGTCGTTAAACACGACCAGCCCCTCGTCTGCGCCGGCGACGGTCATGTTTTGATCGGCCACGTTGACGAACAGCACCCAGTCGCCCTTGTTCACCGCAGATGCCGCAGGCAGAGTGAACGTGACGGCAGCACCAGCGCCACGAGTCGTGAGCACTGAGCCGAAGTCGTCCGGCGTCACGGTATAGCTGGCTGTTTTGGCGATGATGTTGAGTGCGGGACGGACGTTCCCGCCGTCAACGCAATCGTTCCACATCCGCATGGTATTTTCGGCACTCATGTTCCATGTCTCCTTTTACATCCCACGATTGGATGGTTCGGTTGGCGTAATGCCTGGCCGCGTCTTCAGCCAAACGAGAACCGACACTCGAAAAGCCCCGGCAGCCCGCGATGAGAAGACGGGCTGCCGGGTTGTGAGGCCGCTACGGGCGGCAAGATGATCAGTCGACAGAAATCACGCCTAGAGCCCACCAGTCCATGTACAACGGATGGACCGCGGGAGTCCCGTCGCCGTTCTTGGTGAGAAGAACGAGCGTCATTTCTTCATCGGTCGGGAACGCCGTTCCGGCAGCGATGATCGCATCGGTCACGGAATCGCCAAGCTCCACGCCGTCGATGAAGAACTTCAACTTGTGGTTGGCCTCGGCCCGCGGGTCGTAGACGCAACCGAGCTTGATCCAGGTGTCGGCGACGGCCGTGCCGGCATTGTCCTTCACCTGGTTGACCGTGGCGGTGCTGCCGATCGTGTAGATCGTGTCGATTTCCTCGTTGCTCGCGCAGAGCGTCTGGAAACCGATGAAATCCTTTCCGGCAGCCACCATGGCGCCCGTGTTGTCGACCAGGGCGTTGTCGGCACAGAATGCCGGTTCGCCGATTCCGAACGCAAACGCCAGGTGGTCGTCGGTCACGGTGGTCCGCTTGATGCGGGCCTCCCAGGCGACCACGGCACGCTCGCCAGCCGTCGGGTCGATACGCACCAGGCCATGAACGCCGGCTCCGAGTTCGATGCTGGCTTCGGCATTGTCGGTGCCGTTGCCGGCAATTTCCAACACGCCGAACTCGCCTTCGCTGTTGTCGGCGGAGGCACAGCCTTGAATCGTTGAACTGTCGCCTTGGTAGGTGTAATACGGTCCCTGAGCGGTCGCAGTCGCCATTTTCGGCAACCCGGCAAAGTCGTCAAAGAAGAACCCGCAGTAAGACGGGTCGAGCGCTCGTGCGCCAAGGAAGCCGTAAGCCTGCCAAATGGCCGGGCTCAACCCGCGTCCAATGGCACCCTCGGCTTCATGTCGAAGAGAAGTCATGGGTTATACTCCTGTTTCAGACTGTATCAATGTACGAACCGATCCCGAACGCCTGCTTACGCAGGATCAGACTTGGCAGCCACGATGGACCGCCGCGGGTCGACGTTCAGGAAGTTGTAGGTCAGGTCGGTGAAGCAGTTCCAGGCGTTGTGCTGGTCCGTCGCCGCATCGGGCCCGCTCTCGCGGAGGTAGTCGCCCTTGAGGCAGACGGGGTAGAACGTCGCGTGATCGATCGCGTACACCGGGTCGCTGGACGAGTCGTTGTCCAACTGCGGGCAGTAGATGATCGGGTAGCCAGCGATGTAGGCCGCCCCATCGAACATGGCCAGATCCTTGCCGAGGTTCGAGTTGTGGCTACGAACCACGTCCTCGAATGCGGTCATGGTCTGCTCGTTGCAGTAGACCCGGTATCGGTCCCGAATCTGTCCCCGGTAATCGGGGTGCGCGATCGGGCTGACGAACCGGCACTTACGGAACGCCGTCCGCAAGCTCTTCACAAGATCGTTGTCGCTCACCGAGGTGTAGGTGATCGAGTAGTTCTTGAAGTTCGGCGTGTTGGTCGGATTCACGCCGCCCTTGGTCGTGTGACCGGACGGGGCACCGCCGGTGAAGCCGTCGGTGGCATTGTAGACCACCCAATACTTGACGGCCCACGGATTGACCGTGTCGCTGGCGCCCGGAGCGGACCCGAATCCCAGTTCCTCGATTTCCTCAACCAGGCCGAGCAGCGAAGCGATTCGCCGCGGCTTGATGACGTTGAGGATCAGGTCCTTCCCGCTGTTCATCAGAACGTCGGTCTGGTAGATGATGCCCCACGACGTCAGGGCGTGAACCCACTCGACGCTCATGGTTTCCAGGACGTCGATGATGTTGACGGCATCGGGCTCCAGGAACCCAACGTGCTTCGCGGCGGCACGATTCAGCTTCGTCATCAGTGTGCGCTGGATCTTGTAGCCGCTGGAGAACATGACCTTGTCCCGCTTGAACCAGCGGGAAAAGATTTCGTAGAAGGGCAGGTTCTGGGCGATCTGCTGGAACCGCAGAGGGCCTTCTTCCGCTCTTGTAGTGGTGACAATGTCCCCAATGTCACCGGGCTGAATAGTTGCCATTGAAACTAGCTCCTATCATATTTCGCCCTCGAACTCGCCGTCCGAGCCCATATCCAGGCCGGAGCCGTGCTTGGCGCGCAGTTTGGCGTCCACGGCGGCCAGCAATTTGTCGTTCTTGCTGGAGAAGGGGGCCTTCCTTGCAGTCGGTCGACTGGTCTGGACGCCCCGCCTGTTTTTGGCCTTGTTGACGGTTTCCAGGCGAAGTACCTGTTGGAATTTGTCTGGATAGCGCTGCATGAGTGCCCACTGCACTTCCTGTTCCAGCGCCATCGGCTTGAAACCTTGTTTCGCATTCGCCTCACGTACAGCCTCCACGGCGGCAAATACCATCGCCCGGTGGTTGAACGCGGTCATCGCGGCCGGATCACGCTGGCCGGCAGAAGCCAACTCTCGGCCATTGCCCTTTCCGAACACGTCTTGCCATGTCTCGCCCAGGCCCTGAATGGCTTGGTCGAACTGCGATTCTTCGTCAATCTGCTGCTGCTCTTGCGTCCTGTCGTCTCTCGCCTGGACCACGGAGGCAAACCGCTCCTGTTGCTGGCGGAACTGATCCGCGAAATGCTCGTTCTGCTGACGAATCAGATCGAGCAAGTCTTCGTCCAGCGTTTCGGAGTTTTTCGGCTGAAACGGCTTGAACCCATTCGGGTCGGTGGCTGCTTCAGTCTGCGGTTGCTTCGGCTGGGTCTGCGGGGGCGGCTGCCGATACAGGCTTCCGCCGGCGGTCGCCGGGGTCGCCTGGGGGTTCAGCAGTTGTCCTCGCCATTGCACGGCAGCGAACAGGGCCTCTGGGTCACGAAAACCCGCTTGTTGCGCCTGTTCGGGCGTGGCATATCCCGCCATTTGCAGCAGCGCAGGCGGGAACTCAGGGACGGCCGGCTCGTCGGGAACTTGCGGCTGCTTGCCGCTCTCGCCTTTCGCGAGCGGAGCCGGTTCGGGCTCGCTGTCGGCGGAATTGTCCGGCGGAAGAGTCTCGCCGGGAGGTGTTTTGGTTGCGGTGGTCGACGTGCCGTTGACGATGTCCGCCTCAAGCGTGGAACTGGCAGGTTCGGCCTGCTTGCCCTTCTCGCCGCCCAGTCCCATCGGCAGGCCGTCGTCAGGGCCTTCGCCGAAGTTGTCGAGAATCTCGTTGTCGCTGAAATCCTGGGTATTCCCGGAAAGCACTGTCTCGCTCATCGTTTGGCCTCACAAAAGAAACAGAATCGCCAGTTATCCCGTATTGTCCTCACTTGGAACGATGTCGTATTCCCGGAGAACATCGTTCACGGCACTCGCCGTACTGTCCTCAGGCATGGTTTCCAGTGTATTGATTGCCCGGCGGACCTTCGCTCGTCCCGCGGCCACCTCGTCGGCCCGGCGTCGGCCGCTGTTGTGGAATCGACCGAGTTCGTCCGTGTGGCCGTATCCGTCCCTGCCTGTCTTCATTCCCAGGGCCGTAGCCAAGTCTGAGCATTGCTTGGCGCTTTCGATGATCGGACATCCGGCCCGGTCGAACTCCACGAAGATGCCTTCCTTCCGGAGTCGCTCCGACACGGCGGGGACTTCCGAAGGATCAACCGCCATCTGGACCGATCGGTACGGGAACATGGACCGGCCGGGGACCACCGATGGTTTGTGCGTCTCGACCACCTGCTCGCCGTTGAAACGAAACGTCTTCGTGGACGAACTTCGCAGCTGAACCTGCGACAGGCCGGCGGTGATTGTCCTGATCTTCTCCCGGGCTTCGTCCGTCAACCAACTCATGCCGACTCCCATTTCCCGTTCCCGGTCGACATCATCTGGGCCAACGCCTGCTGGCCCAGCGCCGGCTGCTGCCGACCGCTGCCGACGTTTCGGCGGATGTATTCGTGGGGCACGCCAGCGACGTTCGTGCCCGACCGTTGCTGCTGCTTCGGATCGCCCGTGATTGGTTGTCCGGACGCCCGGAGCAGTTCCGAGAACTCCGTCAGGCCACTGTAGCGAGTGAATAGCCGCCACATGCCTTCCATGTCCAGTTCCATGCCACTCTGGGCCAGGGCAGCCTGTAATTGGGCCATCTGGAGCGATACGGGCATCATCTGGACGACGAGTTGCAGCCGCTCGCTCGGCGTTCTGGCATGAACGCTGAACGGGTCAATCTCGAACTCGAACAGGAAAAACTCCCTCGTCCTTCGTTCCGGCCCCCAGTCGACCGTCGTCTGGAACGACGTGCCCTCCAGACGCTTCACCAGCTTCCGTGTGCCAATCGGATCGCTGTAGAGATACCAGGCCAAGTCGGTCATCACGCCCGCCAGGAACGACGTCACCTTGGCGTCCAGGTCGCTGATGAGGCTGTTCCCGCCCTCGGCCAGGAGTCGCTCTTGGCCGACCGTGTCCGAACTGGTCGATAGGCCGCCTATCGTGTCGATGTTTCCGGCCAGCCAGGAGAAGATGTCTCGCAAGCCAAGCGTGGCCGCGTAGGACTGCTGGTCAATCCCGCCCGTGCGGATCTCGCCGACGTTCTTCGGGTCCATGACCGTCAGCACCTGCCCGTCGACCGCGTCTTGAATCGTGTTGCCGTCGCCGGCATTCTGAGCCGCCGGGGTGATGGTCGGATTCGTCTTCTGGCGGTCCAACTGGTTGCCGAGCTTCCGAATCGCCCGGTTCAGTAGTTTCGCCAGACTCTCCAGGTGCGATCCGGGCGCCACGGGCATGATGTTGCCCGGGATCGGATCGAAGCACAGGAGGTGGTACGGGCCATTCTCCGGGCCGTCCCATCGCTGGATCCGGAGCGGTGGTCCGTTTCCGTCGGGCAGTGTGACGATCATTCGTTCACGGGGCAACCAGATGTCCCAAAGCGTGGCGTAGCCTCGAATCTCGTTGGGGAATGGATTCGATTCCGCCCCAAGCCGCTGAACGCTCCCCTCCTCGTTGCCCTGTTGGAGATCCTCGTCCTTCCGCGTTTCCGACTTCCCGAGCAGTGCGACCGACTCCTGGTTGAACAGCGGGTTGTTCCGGACGTCTTCCAGGGGAACCCGGTATCGATCACCACACCAATCGATCTCTTCCCACCGCTTGGCGTTCGTGTCGTAGGCGAAATTCTCCAAGAGCACCGCATCGCAGAACGGCTGTTCGGAGTCGTGAAGAAATCCGATCGACTCGTCCATCTGCTGCGGGGAAACCGCCACCTTGACGATTCCCACACTCAGCAGCCCCTGAAGCACCACCTCCCTCATGGTGTCCTTCAGGCGAATCTCGCGAAACAACTGCTCGCAGGCCAGGGCCAGTTCGTAGGCTTCGGCCTGCAAGTCGGGAGACCTGGACCGGACAAGAACGCGAGGCTCGCCACTGATGAGCCGTCGCTGGTAGATTCGCAGGGCCAAGCTGTAGCAGTTCAGGGGGGTATCGACATTTTCGTCGTTCGTCCCATACCCGTGGCCCGCGTAGAGTTCGAGCCGGCGCCGGTAGCCTTCGCGATGCGACCGAAGGTCGGTCACGGAGTTCTCGATCGAGTCGCGAAGGCGCTTGATGAAATCCGCGGACAGAGAGTCCGTCGATTCCTCCATAGAGGCCGGCATTCCACCGACTGGCTCCGGAAGAGGCAGGCCAGCACCTACGGCGGCGGAGACGCCGCCACCGAGTAGCGGATAGGCGGAAGAAACCATTGGAGGTGCCCTCAGTTGGCGTCCCGGCGGGGAGACTCCCAGCCTCCCATTTGCGTGGAAGCCCGTTCGTCGAGGGTCTCTCTGTCCAGCGGTGAATCCAGATCAGGTTCCTCGAAAAAGAATGGACCGTCAGCCTGACCGGCGCCGGATCGAGCATCCTCCACGGCCTTGCGGACGCGATCGGATGCTTCGCTCACTTCTTCGTCCCCGGCATCATGTTGCCCGAGGTTCCGGCCGACGGAGCGCTGTCGTGGCCGAAATTCTTGGGCGGCTCGCTGCCAACGTCCTTGGCGCTGCCCTGTTCGCTCATGACTCCGGAAATCTTGTCCTTGACGGCCTGTGTGGCTTCATCACCCATGAGAATGTACTCCTTGCAAGGTACGTGCTCAAGAAATAGGCTATCCGGATCCGGAGAAGCCTACATTCGCACCTCATGATACCCACAATTTTGGGGTAGTCAATACAAGGATTTCCCGAGAAACAGGCAGACTGCGATTGATTCAGGCGTGGCTTGCGGCCTCACGCCGGCCGTCCTTTCACCAGTTCGTCTCCTGCTTCTCCTGCCGAAGCAGTTTCAGATACCGTGCCCGACGCCACGCTGCGGAATCTGGTGCGACTTGCTCCTCTCGCACGTTCATCACGTTCACCCTGTTCTGGTGATCCATGCCGAAATGCTGGTCACCAAACGACATGGATGCGTGCCATGCCAGGGCGTCCGAGATGCAGTTGTGGACAAGAACTCCCTGTGCGAAGTATTCCGGGATGTCAGCTACGCTCAGGTTGTAGACAGCGTGCCTTCCTGGAACGGGGAGGACGGATAGAACCATGGTACGTATTCCCGCACTTATGGCTACAGAAGCGAGTTCTGGTCTTCCTCCACGACTCGTACTCACTGCCACACTGTTCGCATACGTGGACTCTCTTGCCTCCGCGGCGAATCTTTCGACTCTCGCACAAATGCTTCGTAGCACACTCTGGGCTGCAAAATCGTGTCTTCCGCTTTCTCCATGACTCGTACACGGACCCGCACTGCTCACACTTGTGCCGATATATCCTCTGGTGCGTGTGTCCGGCGAGGTTTTTGCCGTTTCCGTGGATTTTCCCGTGTTCTGACGGGGTAACGCATTCGAGATTTTCGATGTCGTTGTTGAGAGGGTCGTGATCCCTGTGATGGCACTGATACCCTTCCGGAACAGGCCCATTGTGAAACTCCCAAATCGCGACATGAAGCGCGATCTTGTTTCCGTTTCCGGGCTTTCGACGCCCCCAAAAATACCGTTGCCGATGTTTTTGCTTAGCGTTGGGGTTTCGGTGATACTCTCTTCCATTGAATACGATGGTTTCCGTGCTCGGGTCACACTGGTACACACGGCCTCGAAATTCTGACATGGGCGCACCTCGCATTCGGATTGTTGTTGGTACGCCAATAGTGTATCGCAACTCGTCAGCGATGACAAGAGACACCATCCTCTGTTTATTGTCCATACAGGATGATTTCCGGTTCCGACCAGCGAACGACCGTTTGATAACTGCACACTAAACACTGGCTCTTCGCCCGTCTTTCCACATGCGATCACTGGCCGCAAACCCTTCCTGGTCCAAACAAGGTCGCCCGGCTGCATCTGTTCAATAGGTCGCTCTCCACAATCCGTCAGAATCATCGTCCCCGCGACAAAACAACGATCTCCGTGCGCCGCCCCCGCCCCGCTCGGGTCACTCTTGTTCTTCTCGGCAACATGGTACGGTTCGCCGTCTGCCCCCATCTGGTACTGCCGAAGCTCGTCAATCGAATCCTTGTCCGGATTGTCGAATCGCCCCTCCAGGAGTGCCTCCCGGTACGGGCCAAGCAGAAGGCTCCGCATGTAAGTCCAGTAGCCGGCCTTCCCGGAGTCGCGAGCGAACATAGAACTGTCTTTCGGCTTCCGCCGGTAGTAGTATTGGAAGTCGCTCCGCTCCACGCGGGTCTTGAACTCTCCTCCGTAGCCATTGGCTTCCCAGATCAGAAACCCCGGATCGCCATGATAGTCCACGAACCAGCGGCACAGAGCAATTGCGATTTCCGCCAGTTCGTAGGGCAGGATCACGGACGACGCGAAGCCGAGCACTTTCTGGCCGGTCCTCCGGTTCAGGACGCTGATGCTCGAATTGCTGCTGCCCTCGCCGCCGGTTCCGGCTGCAACGTCCGCCCCCACGATGTACTCGCCCATCGGTGGCCGACCACGGATGTCCAGTTCGGTCCACAGCCGGAAACGTCCATCCACGTTCTCGGACCACTTCCCGATCAGGGTCTCCGGGTTGATGTGGAATTCCCCGAAGGCAGGACGACGGACGGACTGATTCAGTAGCCGGTTCACCAGGGCGTCGGCGAAGTACCGAGACACCGACGAACTGAAGTTCATGTCGTACTCTTGGGCGATCAGGACCGGCCCGGCACCGATACGAAGGCACTCAAAGTCGTACCATCGCGAACGGAACTTGTGGTTGGTCAGATCGTAGCCGCGTTCTTCGAGCTTGTTCCGAAGCGAAGCCCAGGAGTCTCGGTCGAGATATTCGGGGAACAGCGGCCCGTACAGCTTCTCGTCCACTGCGACCGGCTTGCCCTTCACGACCTGATACAGACCGCGGTTCTGGGTCGGATTGTCCCACCACGCCAGCCTGAGAACCGGCTCCTCGATCGAGTCATCGTGGATGATGTCGTGGAAAGCGCCGTCCTGGCCCTTCGGGGTCGAAATGCAGATTCGGCACCGGGTGATAGGCTGCGTTGCGGCCATCGCATCCTTGTCGGCACCGCGTGGATGCTTGGCGTGCTCGTCCATGATGAAGACCAAGGCACGGCCACCGGACGCGACGTCGCCCGTGCAAGCGTAGCCAGCCATGGCGGTAACGCCGTCCATTCGGAACAGGGTATGGTCGCTGTAGTTCCGGTTCCAGTCCTTCCGCTGCCTGCCAACCATCCAGTCGGGAAGCCGCTCCAGCAGCCAGTCGGCTTTCGGCATCAAGGCGTCCATGTCGCCCTTGCGATCCACCGCCGACTCGTTCATGGAGACGAAGTTGCACTTCGACCCTGGCCGGAACAGCCAGAGCCATGTGCAGATCAGGATGACGATCCAACTCGCACCCTGTGCCCGAGACTTCACAATCCGCAAGTCTCGCTTCCCCAGGACTTTCAGAATCCGATTGATGACCGGGATCTGATGCGGCCATGGCAGGAACGGAACTTCCGTCTTCAGGCCCGCCTCCTCGTCGACGCCACCGGCATCGTCGTCCAGGATGCGCGGCTCGAAGACGTAGGCGAAACCCATCGACCAGTACCAGAAGTCCTTCCTGCATCGGTCGAGAAGCTGGTTCTGGAACCGCTCGCTGCCGGCCGCCATCTTGAGCGTCTTGGCCCGCCACGCCGCGTTTTCGGCCGGATCGTCCGGAACCGTCGTGTAGTCGTACTTGCGGTCAACCATCCTTGCCGTTCTTCTTTTTGGGTGACTTTCTGATGGTACGCCAGTAGTGGACGTCGAATGTCCTTCGGCAACTCTTGCACCATGGAAAGTCTGTCTGCGGAAGAGTGCCAAGATCACGCGAACCACAGTACGGGCACCACTTCACCGGGTGCGGATTCTTAGACCACTTCTCCATCGCTTCTCCCTTGAATATCACGTAAGCAGTGTAGCCCAGGGCACCGGCGAGCTTCTGAATCGTCCTCCAGGTGGGCGAGACGCGGCCGGTCAGAATCTTCCAGAGGGCCGTGCGGTTGCAGTCGCCAACGTCGCCCGGATTCAGGCCCTCGGCTGCCAGGATTCGCTTGATTTCGCTTGCGGGATCTTTTTTCATGCCATCAGCCTACCATAGCTGTTGCATTTGTGCAACAGACGCGGTACAATCACGGCGGTATGGCCAAAGTACCCGTGGGGCTAGGGACGTGCACCCCGAACCCCGGAAGCCTGACCGGCCCGCCCCACGCTCTTTCCTCTCAGGCACCAGAAAGGCACTGGAAATGGAACCGCAGCCACTCAGCCGTGATGAAGTCAAGAAGCTCCTTCTCGCATGCAGGAACACCACTGTCGGGATCCGCGACCGGGCCGTCCTGACGCTCCTCTACCGCGGCTACATGCGGATCGCCGCCACGCTAGAGATCCGGCCGACCGACATCGACTGGGACCGGAATCTCGTCACGGTCCACTCCGACAAGGGCGGCAAGGGACGCACCGTCCCGATCGACGACGGGGCCATGAACGTCATTCGCCTATGGGCGGAACGCCGGACGAAGCTCGGCATCAACGGCCACCATCCGTTCTTCTGCGCCACCGACAAGGACTGCCTGGGCAACGCCCTCAACTCCAGCCACTTCCGACGCAAGATCAAGACGCTGCAAGCCAAGGCCGGCATCGAGAAACGCTGCCACCTGCACGTACTCCGGCACACCGGGGCCTCGGAACTCCTGGAAGAGGGATTCGACATCGCCACCATCGCCGCCGTGCTCGGCCACGACAACATCTCGACCACGTCCCAGTACCTGCACCGGCTTCGGCCAGACGTGATGGACGAGAAACTGAAGGCACGGGTCTGGAGCGATCTGGAAACCGTGAAATTCGAGAAACCGCCCATGACCGAATCAGCAGCGTTATCCGAACTCAAACAGCACCTGACCGAACTCGGCCAGAAGTTCAACGAGGCCAACGAGGCCCACGCCGCCAACTACACGGCACTCCTCATCGCCCTCATGAACAAGGGCCTCATCACGCTGGAAGACTACGAATTCGCCAGGACGAAGGCTATGCACCTGGCCGAGCAGGAGTTCGCCAGGAAACGGGATGAAATCCAGAAGGAGAATGAAACGCCATGACCGAACCGCTCCTCGAAAACGAGATGTCGTTGGCCTACAAAGAGCTTCTGCGAAAGGATTGCCTCGTCAGGTCAATGCACATGGCAGGAGTCCCGCTCCAGCAACAAGTGGTGGTCCTGTCGGCCACGCTAAAAACGATTCGTGAACAATACCTAGAACAGTCCATGCTGGTCCCGTTCCTGGTGAAAACCGATAACGGACAAACACTCAGATGGGATCCGCCAAACGATAGACTCGAAGTGAGGAGCCTATAACCATCTTCGACCTCGCCAAGAACCTGCCCAAGAGCACCGCCTGGAAGTACCTCATCCTCAACAGCACCCATATCGAGGAAATGCGGAAAGCCATCCAGGATGCATCAGACAAGTCCGCCGGGCTCGCCTCGGCCGCATACTTGTTCGGCATCAACGTCATCCAGGAGGACGACCCGTCAACCAGGAAGTGCATGGCGGTCGCTATGTCCGCCACGTCCGGCCAGCCAGCCTGCTACGAGGACCAAGACGGCAACCTGATCGTCGTCGAAATGCCGGCCAGCGAATCCTCGTTCGCTAGGTTCCTTAAGCCCAACCTAACCCAGCCCAGCCCAGCCAAGGATTCCAGCCAGTGAAATTCAAAGACTACCTCGCCGCCATCACCAACTCGACCGGATCCATCCCCCTCCCGCACCTCCGCTGGATCATCCGCAAGAACACCCGCAATACGGCCAGGGAGGAAGCCATCGCCGCCGAGGTGCTCCGGCAGGCTAACCCCCGCGAGAATATCTCCGGCCACTTCGGCTGGGGCCCCGAAGAACAAACGGTCCTCCAGCAGCTCTGGATGAACCCCGGCCAGGAAGTCTCCGAGTGGCGGGACGTGCCCACCCACGACACCGCCAAACTCTTCTCCACCGAACAAACCAAGTACGGACCCATGCCCGTACCAAACGCCATCGACCAGCCAGGACAAATCCACCACGCCGATTTCCACGAACGACTCAAGGAAATCCTCGGAGATGACTTCGAGTAACCCGATCCCGACCAGCCACACACACAGCCACACACACCCAACCACCCCAACCCACACACCCAGCCCTGCCAGGCACCACACCAGCCCCGCAGGGCTTTCTCGTCGACACACACACCAACACCTAACCCCATGGCCCCGCAGGGAATCGATAGGGGGCAGATGGGTAAAGCCTGCGGCAGCAAGGGGACCCAAGCCTCCGGCGGAAATGAGGAAATGGATGGGAGGAAAGGTGGGCGAAAATGGCAAATGAGGCGGGTCAGCGAGAACAGTTAACCGCGACCCGCTCGCTCGCGAGCCGGTGGGGTCCTGGTAAAAAAGCGTGGCCGCGGGGGGCCCCAATGGCTCGCTAACCTGCCTGGTCGCCGGTCGAAGATGGCCAAGCTGTCACGCATCACCCCCAACTGGCTATGAACGGGCCCTGATGAGTCCTAGGACTGTTACGCTTCCCTATGGAACCGTTACACATGCCCTCGCGTAGCCTGCCATGCCCTGCCTGAGCACGCCCCCTCTGCTGCGAGCGTGTATAGGGTGCTATACAGTGTACAAATGAACGATGGTTGCGCAGCGGCTCACGTATCCTATACCTCGACATGCACAATTCATCCTTCCCTCCCCTCTGTCTAGGCGATCTGCCTTGTTCTGCCCTGAGAATGCGTAGGCGTAATTGTGTCGCTGCCGCGGGCTGCGTGTGTGTCCTGGGTGTGCTGGTGGCTGGCGATCCTGCCGGAGGCTCTGGTGACTGAGGGCGCGCGCAGTAATAGGAGGGCGCGCGCAGGAGGCGGGGTGTGCTTGGCTGCCGCAGGCTGGGAGGGGATGAGCGGGGACTGGTGACCGAGGTCGGAATGCTCGCCGCAGGCGTGGCCCTTGACCGGAGTGCGCGCGCGTGGGGTGGCTGATTTCCGGGGGATTACGGGTGTGCGGGCGGGAGATTCCCGGATTCCAAGGTGTCTAGTTTGGGGGCGGGCGGAAGCGGGAGCGGAATTTCGGAGATTGTTTCTGGGGTAGCTGGTGGCTGGGCGCCGGGGTCTGGCTGGCCGATGAGGGGCAGGCCGGCGGCGGCTCGGCGGGTGTTGATCCAGGAGAGGACGGAGTCGAGATCGCGGGGGTTGTAGTGTTTGCGGGCTCCGTAGGCTCGGGCAGTGGCCAGGGTGAGGCCGGAGAGCTTGGCGATTAGGGAGTAGGTGATAGAGAGGAAGCGTCGCTCCCCGCGTGTCTTCTTGGTGTCCTGGTCCTTGTCCTTGGCTTCTGTTACCATGTTCTCGATTCCTTGGCTTTAGCTGAATTTTGGGCATTGACTATTCCGAAGAAGCCCATATACTGATCATATCAGAACGCTCTACAGGTGGCAACCAAATGAGCACAACGACAGACAGACCTATCGCCCTGCTCGCTCCCCAATCTGCTGGTTGCCACCGCTCTATGGGGAGTGGGCGGGGCTTATTGATGAGAGGTGAGAACATGAGCCAGAACAACTCTTTCGACTTTGGGATTCGGCTGCCCAACGGGGCAACGGTGATTCAGGCAAGGCGGATCGACATCGACGCGCATATCGTGCTTGCCCGGTTCGATAACGGGTATGTGACCTGGCAGGCGGATAACTCCGGCTGCACCTACTGGGGGCACTACTTCGGGGACACCGATTGCGACTTGGCTTGTGCCCTCCAGGACTTCCAGACGCGAGCAGCCGGCGCTTGCAGGCTCCATGAGGTGACGACGTGACCAAGATCATTCACGCGTGCGACCGGGCGTTACAACTGATTGCCGATGGGCGGACTGACGTAGCCCCGGCTTGGGTCGAGGAGTTCGACGGGACCGTGCGAGAGGCCCGACGCGACATCTTCACGCTGTACGGCCGGCCTGAGCGGATCGACGGGCAGGTGTTCCGGTTCGATGGCTTCACGTTGACGGTTGTCGAGGATGAGGCGGCCGAGGTGGGCGAGGTGACGGGATGAGCACCAGCGACCAGCGATTACTACCGATCGACGACGACGAGACCCGGGCGAAGGTCGAGCAGGCCGAGGCCCGGGAGGAGTTTGAGCGGAGAAGATGGAAGGGTGGGCAGAAGCCGGCCAGGGGCAGGCAAGGGAAGCTGTTTGACCACCTGGACGATTTGCCGGACCAGAATTACCTATTTGGGGAATGACCATGTGCAGCATATCAGACGGAAACGTGAAGCTGGGAACGATTCACTCCTTGTCGCTCCCGCCGGTTCTGACCTGCAACCCTGACGCACCGTGCCGACGCAAGGGGCAGTGCTACGCTATCGCCATGACACGCTACGCCCCGGGTGTGGTCAAGGCATGGGGCGGGAATCTCGACCAGTGGCAGACCGACCCCGCGGGGTTTGAGGCCGAAATGATGGACTACTTCGAGGGGATCAACGCGCCGCGGTTCTTCCGGTGGTTTGTTGGCGGGGATGTATGCGATGGCGCATTCTGGCAGATGATTGTCAGGATAGCGGCCAAGTGCCCCGGTGTGCGGTTCTTGATGTTCACCAAGCAATACGGGATTGTGGGCGGCCGGACTCCGGGGAACTTGCAAGTGGTCGCCAGTGGGTGGCCTGGCTTGCCGATTCCCCGACGCATTCGGCGGCAGTTTCGAGTGGCGTGGATGCGAGACGAGAAGAACCCCGACCCGCGGATTCCGGCCGACGCAATCGAGTGTCCCGGGCACTGCGACAAGTGCGGTATGTGCTGGGACCTGGCGGCCATCGGGCGCGATGTTGTTTTCGAGAAACATTGACAACCATTTGATGCGAGGTGAGACGATGGGATACTGCTACACCAAGGGCGGCGGGTTGGTTTGTGATTCGTGTGATTCTGACGCGAACGTCAAGAAGCGGCATTGCCCGCACACGGTCGACGGTTTGCCGTACTGCCCCGCCCCCGCGCTCTGCAATGCGTGCTGGGAGAAGTACGGAAAGAACAAAATACACGCCGGATGCAAGGAGCCGGCCGCGGCGAGGCAACAGGAGATGGACGACGAACGGGCCGCAATCGACGGCGGCGCGTTGATCGTCACCACGGCATGGGGTGACTGGGATTCTTGCGTGCCGTCCGGTTTCGTGGGCGTGCTGTTCAGGGGCAAGGGCATTGACGCATTCCGTTTGATCCGCAAGACGGACTACGACCCCGGGCGAAAGAAGTATTTGAGCGATTACCCCGACGCCAGGATCTGGGAGGCGCCGCACCCGGCCTGTTTTGTTGCTTGACGATCACCCGCCGACTCCCCCGCCCTCCGGCTGGACGGTTGCCAGACCGGAGAACGGGCGCGCCGCTGGGCGAGCCAGAAACACTACCCTAATCATGCGAGGTGAGAGAATGAACGCCGACCTATTTAAGACTGACCCGAGATCGTATGCCCTGGAACTGGTGGCGGATGGATTGCAGACCGCCGACCACCTGCTGCTGTGCGCCTTGAAGTATCTCAGCCATGACGATTGCCGGGAGATGCTTGACATGAACGAACTGTCTCCCCGGTTCTACGAGGAGGAGGAGGAAGAGGACCAGGAGGAGGCCGAGGACTTCGAGCTTTCCGACGAGGAGGAAGTCAGGGAGGCATTCTGGGAGGAGCACCCGCGGCTTGCGAAGTACCGCGACGACGCTAAGAGCCAGAACGACTACAACGCCGACATTCGCACGGCCTTCGTTGATTGGGTCGATGTTGCGAATCGCGACGGCCGCATGAGTGGCGACCTGGCGAGGGAGGTGACGCTGTGAACGCTGAAACACTGACCACCGCCGCCATGAACGACCGGCACGACTGGGCGCGTATCACCCATCTTGTGGGTCAACTCCGCCTTGTGATCGACCACACGGCCCAACGGGCCGCCCGGGAGAATTCCGCTTGGCATGACGACCCGGAAGCCGAGGGCCACGCCAAGTACCACGCACCCGCGGACGTGCAATTTCCCCGGGACGTGCGGGACGCGGCTGTATTGGAACTGGTTCGGCACTACCTGACCGAGATTACGTTGAGCGAGCAAGCGCGGCCCGCCTGACCGTCCCCCGAGGAACTACGCCCCGCCCCGTGGCATCGTTACGGGGCGCCCGCCCGCTCCCTGGCTCAGGGGGCGAACGGGCCTTACCGCCGCCCAAGCAACCGCGCTCGGCGGCAGATCCACAACCCGCCCTCCGTGCTGAGGGCCAACCCCGAGGTGAGAGAATGAGGGAACTCGAAACCACCGACGAACTAGCAGGGCGCGCCCACAACATCGGCCGTCGGCTAACTGAAATGCCATTCGGCGAATACGGATCCCAACAGCGCGCCGAGAGAGACCGACTGTGCGACGTTTACAACGAACTGAATGCACGACTTCACCGCAGACTCTTTACCGAAGACTGACCCCCCCACCCCCGCAGCGCACCGCCAGGAGCCGCGACCTGGCCGGGGACTTGCCGACCGACTACCGGAAGGCGTTTTCAGGAGGTGAGAGCATGGGACGGCTTGCAAAAACATTGGCGCGATGGGACAGGACAGAAGGCGCGGCGACAAAGCTGGAGCAGGCAATCTACCGCCTGGCTCGCGACGTATTCGCTGGCGGTTACTACGACACGGCCCAGATGGACGCAGACGCGGCGGCGCGCAAGTACGCCAAGGCAGTCGCCCACGCCACGCACACTGGAGGCGATGAACTCATCCCCGAGATCGTAGCCGACCGGGTGGCGAGGACTGTCACTGTTCGTTGGATCGACGCCTACGGAAACCCATACACGATCTGGACAATCACGCCCGAGACGATTGACTGAAATCTCACCTCGCCCCCTGCCCCGTTGGCTCGTAGTCGGCGGGGCGGGGGGTTTATTGCGTCCCGTCCCTACAGCACTCCCAACGAATCCAGGTAAGCATCTCCCTCACTGATCGGCGCTCTTCTCTCAATATCGGTGGGTGTTGCATGACCCTTTTCGGCAAACCCGATCAACCGGGTAAACAAATCCCGCCGGCTGCCTGGCGGGCACTGTGCGTATTCTTCCGCGATCATCACGGCCAGGGGTGTCGGGGGCGGAGTGCTGGCCTTGCTAAAATCCTGTGTCGTGTAGCCCTTTGCCTCGTCTACCGTAATCCGCCGGAACTCGAAGCCGACCCATAGCCACGAGTCGCGAATCCGTTTACCCGGGTCGGTCTCCGTATAATTGGGGTCGAGAATATCATTGATCGAACCAACGTATCCAACGAATCTTGGCGGTGGACCCATGGCCTTCTCTAGTGCCTCCTGGAACGCTTTCGCGTTGATGTTGATTGTGTGGGTCTTTTCAATGCGTAGCTCCTCTTGCAGTTCTCGAATCCGCCTCGCTACGTCCGATTGCAGGGCCTCGACGAACATTACCGAGGTTTCCGCCGACGCCCACATTTCGGCCATGGATCGCTCGCGATCGTCCCTTGGTCCGTCCTCGCCCTTGCTTTCGGCTTGCAATAGCATCCGCTTGCGGATCTGGTGCCGGAGTGCCGCGGCCAGTGGGCGAAGGCCGGTCAGTCGCAGCCGGCGCTCGATGCCGACTTTCCACGCCCGGTATTCTGCCGTCTCTTCCGGGTAGGGCTCGGGTTCTGTTGGCGGCTCTGGTTCGGGCGGCGGTTCCGGTGGCGGTGGGTCCGGCTCGGGCTCCGGCGGCGGTGGGTCCGGTTCGAGCTTCCAGCCGCGACGGTGGATTAGGGTATCGAGAATCGTTTGCATGGGTGCGGGGGATTGGCGGATCACTTCTGGGAGTAGAGCTTGCGCAGCATGGCCTTCCGTTCGCTGTAGCCCGGGTCGAAGTCGTTGGTGCCTTTAATGAAGTGCCCGCGGGGTTTCGCTCCGCCCTCGGTGTAACGAGACTTGAGCGCGGCCAGGGCGTCCTCGACCTTGGGGGCGTGGGTGCGACGATACTCCTCGAAGTCGGCCAGGTAGCGATCGTGACGATCGACCGCCTTTTGGTAGGACTCGTCGGACTTGTACTTCTTGCGATCGGGCGGCTTGCTGGCGGCGTTGAAGACCAGACCGGCCCGCAGTTCGTCCCGGCGCTGGTTGACCTGCTTGGTCTCGTCGGCGGACAACATCTCGCCGAATGCGGGTGACTCGTCCTTCCAGGTCATGCCGTATTCGAGGTAATTCGACAGGAGCTTCTTGCGGTCCTCGGGTGACGCCTTGCGATACTTCGTCTTGGGTCCGTAGGTTGAGAGCCCGGTGCCGAAGAATGCCTCGATCGCGGCCACGGTCCCCTGGGGCACGTTCAGTTCCTTCTCGGCTTCCCAGATGTCCCGCCAGGTCATCGGCGTCGTGCGGTCGCTGACGATCTTCCCAACCGTTGCCTTGTCGCCGACCACGTTCTCGCCGGCCATGTAGTCCAGCACGGCGGACGGGAACGGGGCGAGCTTGGTGTCCAGGAACCGGTGAATGACCTGCCGGGCGTCGTCGGCACCGTAGGGGACGTCGTCGCCGCGGATTGGGACGATCTCGCCCGAGGCCCGCTTGGTCTCTCCGGTGGCGATTCGGGCGGCCAGGGTGACAAGCTGGCTCATGCCGGTGCCGGAATCCAATCGGGTCTCGCCCAGCCGCATTTTCCAAAGATCGCTCGACCGTGGGTCGATTTCGTACTTCGGCTTCATTTCGTCGTCGTCGCCGGCCAGGAGTGAGTAGATGAGGTGCTTCAGGATCAGGAACCCGGCCAGCCCAAGCATCCCGCGGACGTAGACCTTGCCGATCGCAAGCCGGGTGGCCTTGTCGCCTTTCCACATCGGCTGGCCGGTGGCTCCCAGCACTCGCGACCAGACCCAGCGGGGGGCGAAGAATAACCACCCAAGGGCCTCGGCGTTCCTGATCGGTGCCCGGCCGCTGATGACGTTGGACGCATGGCCGAGAATCTTGGCGTCCTCTTCCGACCACGTTCCCGGGCGGGCCGACTCGACGCTGTCCTTCATGTAGTCGAACAGGTCTGCCCGCATGGTGTTCAGGAACGACCGGAAAGCCCGCTCGCTGCCAAGCAGCCCCTCGGCGGCCCACCTGGGCGGTGCCAGTGCCCAATGCTTGGTCCCGGCCATCCACGAGACGATACGCGACCGCAGAAATTCTTCCCGATGCGACAGAGGGCCATCGTCCGCGGTGGTTTCGAGCTTCCCGAGCACGTAGTCGATATGGTTCGGCCGCTGCATGAGATCGTCGTGCAGCGCGTAGTCCGCCCGCCGGCTGAAGGCGGCCTGGAGTGACTTGCCGATCGCTGGGATCGCCTGGAGTGGGAATCCGAGCGTGTAGGGGATTCCCTGTCGCAAGACGGCCGACGATTCGTAGCCGGTCATGATCATTCGTGCCACGTCGTGGAGATCGCCACCGAACCCGAGTGCCTTGCCAAGTCGGCCGCGCGCCGCCCGCTCCGCCTCCTCGATTTCAGCCCGGGCGTGCCGCTTGACCAACTCGATCTGGTACTTCTTTTCGAGGATCTCGTTGTCCATCGGGGTCGGTTTACGCTTCGCCGGCAGCTTTCCCTTGATGGCGTCGTCTCGACGCTTCTCCCAGAATTCCAGCCGCTTGTCGAGAGACTTCTTGTAGTTGGCCAGTTTGCGGGCTGCTTCTTTCGCTTGGTATGCCGGGCTGGCGAGTCTCGCCCGCTCGCGATCCGCCTTCAATTCCTTGAGTCTGGCCCGCTTGGCTTCCAGGGCGGGGGACGTCAGCGGGACCGCTTTCGCCTTCGGCCCGAGGCGGCCGGCGGCCAGGTCGGCTTCCATGTTGGTGATCTGGCGCTCCAGCATCTTCTCGGCCATCTTCAGCCGCTGGGCATCGCTCAGAACCGACTTCTTCGGCGGGAAGATTTTGTCGTACTCGGCCTTGAGTTCGTCCCGCTTCGCTCGGCGCTCGGCCACCTGTTCGCGCAGTTCGGCCAGGTCGGCGTCGGGGGTCAGCTTGGTCCGTTCGCCGAGGGTTGTCCGCGGCGTCAGGTTCTTGATGCTGTTTTCGAGATCCTTGATTTCGTCGGCCAGGTCGGTCAGGCGATTGTTGGCGGCCTTCTTGGCCGTGCTCAGGGCGGATTGCAACTGCCCTTCCCGGGACTCCACGGGGACCGGCAGCTTCTTCTTGAGTTCGTTGACCTGGGCGATCAACTGGCGTTCGATGTCGTCGGGTGTAGCTCGCTGCTGGCCGGTCGACTTCGGCAACAGGTCTTCGTCCCGCAGCCTGGCGGCCACGTCGTCGGGGCTCATACCCTCGTCGAGCCACTGCTGGGCTTTGGCGATGGCGTTTTCCAGATCCTGGATCTTCAGTATCTGCCGGACTTGGCCCCTGATCTCGCGGATCGTGGCTTCCACTTCCCCGGGCGGAAGTTCCCTGAATTCCCCGTAGTTCGACATCCCCTGCATCACGTCCCAACGTGTGATGCCGGGCACTTCTTCCGATAGCTGATCGTGGACGGCGTCGGTAACGGCTTCCCGTTCTTCGATTCCGGACTCGACGGCCGCCCGCATCAACTCCCGGGCTCGCGCTCCGATCTGGCTCTTTTTGGGCGAGTCGCCCAACGGGGACGCGACCTTTCCCTCCGCCTTGTGCGCCGCCCACGCCTCCTTGAACGCCTCGATCTGCTCCGCAGTGACAGTCGGAATCTCCTTCTTGACTTTCGCCATCAGTTCCAGGAGAGAATCGACGCCCATCTCCGCATACGCCTTGACAACCTGGCCGGCGGCCTTGGTGATCTTGACCCACTTCTCGCCCTCGCGCTTCGGATCGAAGGCGAAGCCGGTCTGGAACAGGGTGCCCCATTCGTTCTTGAATGCCGCGACCGCATCCGATGCCTTTTTCTCCAGTTCCGCCCGCTTGGCCTTCTTCTTCGGCGGCTGCTTCGGCGGCTGCTTCTCCTCCTTCACGTCGGCGATGGCCTGTTCGACCTTCTCCTGCAACAGCTTCTGCTCCAATGCGCCCCGCTCCGACTCCATCTGCTTGATCTGGTCGGCCATCTCCTCGTACTGGGCCATCTTCTCGTCGCTGGGCCGCTCGTTGACCGACCGCATATGCTGGCGAACGATTCCGGCCACGGAGAAGTCGGCTTCGAGTTCGGTTTGCCGGGACACGCCAGACCGGCCCCAGATGGTTCCGACTCGCTCCGATGCCTCGATGGCGACCAGCAGTTCGTCCCGCACGTTGTCGCCTGCCCGGCGCTGGTTCTCCAGGCTACGGATGTGCCGCTCCAGCACGGCTTCTTCCACTTGGTCGATCGCACGGGGGTTGGCGGCCAGTGCGTCGGCCAGGCGGATCGGGTAGGACGGATCGGACGCGATGCGGTTGGCGGCCTCCAACTGCCACTGCTCGACGGACTCCTCCTCGTCATAGATTCGCACGGGCAGACCCGCTTTGGCCCGCAGTTCGTCGGTCTTGACGTTCTTCGTACCCGTGGTTGCGCCGGACGATGGGCGGGGCTGGACCGGCGGCGGCTGGACGGGCGGTGGGGTAACAGGAGGGGCGGCCGGTGGTGCTGCCGGCGGCGCTGCTGGCGGCGGCTGGACAGGCGGGGCGACAGGCTTCTCGGACTCGGCGGCCGGCTCTGGCTCACGGGGCTCCATGTTCCACTCGGGATGCTCGGCCCGGGTCTTGTCCCACGCGACCTCCATCGCGGCCCGGTACTGCTCAGCCACCGCAGCACTGAAGCGTGCGGCCAGCCGCTCCATGGCGACCGCGAACCGCAGCACCTTTTTCTTGACAAGCGCGGCAGTCAGCTTGACGGCTGCGTCGAGAATCTCCGCCCCGATGGCCGCTTCCCGCATTGGGTCGTAGACTGCGCCAAGAGGCTTCTTTTTGTCCTGCGCTTTTTTGAGCCGCTCGGCGGCGGCGTCAAACTCCTTGTCTGCTTTCTCGGAGGCTCGCGACAGGGTGGATTCGGGCGGCGGGAGCAAGTGCCCCTGTCCTGGCAGTTCCTTTACGAACTCGAACCCGGCCTGCTTGCCTTTCTCGGACGGATCGCCTTTCCATAACTTGGCGTTGGCTTCGGCCGCCTTGTCCTGCGCGGCTATCCGTTCCGCTTCCTCCGGAAGCAATACGCCAGACTGCTGCTGCTGCTCCTGTTCCTGCTCCCAGGGGAACGGGACATCCTCTCCCTCCATGGCGTCTAGATCCTGGTCGCCTGACTCCTGGTCAATCTGTTCCTGACCGCTCGTCTCCCGGTTGCCTAACTCCCGGTCGATCTCCTCCGCGAGGCCGGCGTCGACTTTGTCCTGTATCGCCTTTTCGTCGATCTCTTCGGAGAACGTCTCCGTGGCCAGCATGTTAAGCAAGTCAGACTCGTTGGTGGGCAAACTGAAACTGCCCTGTCTTTCAAGATTGAGATTGTCCTTGATGTACTGCGGCAGTTGACCGAATCCAGGAATGCTGGTGAGGTCTTTTCCGCTACGGCCATACGCATTGAGAACCTGTAACTTGAACCTCCTGATGTTCTCGGGTCCGACGAAGTTCGCCAGCAACTCTCGGACGTCGGACTTTCGCTTCTCGACCACCTCCCTTTCGGCGTCGAAACGCTCCTTGCTCTGCTGCTCGAAATACTCCGCCGCGTCGGGTGGTAGTTCGCCGATCCGCGTGAGTACGAGGCCCTTCGCTTTCGCGGCGGCCGCGCGTTCATTCCAGTCCGCCAGTTCGTTCAGTTCGTGAATGATCGCCGGGGTTGGGTCGCTCTCGAAGAGGATCCTCTTGCCGGCCTTCTGCCCCCGGTAGTCCGACTTGAGTTTGTCGCCCATTTCCTGCGACAGGCCGCCGACGGACCACATTCCCTTCTTCGGCGTTTTCGTGATCGTGATACCCGCCGCCTTGAGAACCGCCACGTCTCGCGAGTCGGCCGCCGGTGCGTCGAAGTCGAAGTCCCGAATCTGCTTCGCCGCCCCACTCTTGCGACCCTGCACAGCCGCACTCATCGACCGCATCCGCGACCCAACCGTCCGACTCAATTCCCGATCGAACGGAATGTTTTCGGCGAAGATCCACTCTAGGGTGACGGGCTTGGCGGTCCCCAGCCGTGCCAACCGGCCACTGACCTGATCGACCTTGGTCCCGCTCCACGGCAGGTTCATGTTGACCTGATAGCGACTCGGCATCTTGCCGGTGGTGTCGTGGTAGGACAGGCCGGTCCCGCCCTTGTCCATCGTGGCGACGATCACTTTGGCCTTGTTGGCCTTCCAGGCGGCAAGGTTCTTTTTGTTCTTCGCGTCCGACCTGATCCGTCCAGTGAACTCGACGGCCTGCCCGGGGAACGCCTTCAGGATCTCGTCAACCGCGCTGGGCATTTTCTTCAGCACGCCGGCCCGGTCGAACGCCATCGCGATCTTGTGGATGAAACGTGCAAACGGCGGCGGCCCCACGCTGGCCCGACTCTCGCCCATCATCTCGGCGGCATTGGCGGCCTCCTCCCATTCCTGCATCATCCGGTCCATTTCGGCCGGCTTGTATCGCCTCTCGGCGGCCTTCCCCTTGATACCGTGCTGCTTGCGGTACGGGCCACTCAACTGGTACGTGCCCAGGTCCACGTCCTTCTTGGTGTTCACGAAGATGATCACCTGCGGGTCTTCTTCGCGCCCCTCGCCGATGATCTCCTTGGTCCGGGCGATTGCCGCATCGACCTTAGCCGCCTCAAGTAGCCGATTCAGGACGTTGACCTTGTGAGCGGCGATCTGGCCCTTCTCGTGATCGCCCTGCGCTTCCGCTTCGGCGTCGGCGTAGATTTGCACTACCTCGTTGGAAACGTCCGCCCAGAACGGGTCGGCCATCACCGATCGCAGTTCGCTCAGGACCATGCCCGGCGGCAGGGTCATCGGGCGCTGGGTGAAGACACCTCGCTTCTTCAGCCACTCGTTGGCGGCGAACTGGTCAGCCTCTGCGGTCTGGTGTTTCGGCCACCAGATAACCGGGGCGGTGTATGTCTGGCCGGTCTTGCTCGTCTTCTTGACGAAATAGACATTGGCCCCGAACATCCACGCCCAGGCGTTGAATCCGTGCAGTTCGTTGCGGAACGGCCGACCGCCGGGCTTGCTGGACGGTCGGTCGAATTGGACATGCAGGTCGTCGAAGATGCCGCTGGCGTCAAGGTACTCGGCCTCGACCACGTTCTCGAACGGAGTTGCGGTGGCGTACACCGTGAATCTGGCGGAGCGAACCATCCCGCCGATGGTCTTGCCGGTGGTCCGTTCCTTGTTCTTCGCGGAATGGGCCTCGTCCAGTAGGAGTACAGCCCCAGACGCATTGACGGCCTTGCTGCGGATCTGGGCGTAGGTGGTGAACTCGACACCGTCCAGCCCGTAGTCTGCCAGGTCGGCCTGGACTTGGCCGATCAGATCCTTGTTCTGGGTGACGTAGACGAACCGCTTGAATCCCCGCTTGCGTAACTCCTTGATCGCACCGCCCAGCACGAACGTCTTGCCGGTGCCTGGAGAACTGCCGACCACGAACACTGGCCGGCCGGCCTCGGCCGCATCCACCACTCGGCCGATGTCCTCGATCTGGTTATTGACCACCTCCTGCGTGATGTCGTGCTTCAGCCCTCGGGCGACGAGGTCTCGGGTGTCTTGTCCCACATTGGAAACATAATCGTCGCCAGTTCTTTGTACGTCGGCTCTTTCATCCTCTCTTCTTCGGGCGTCCTCGCGCGCCACCTGCTCAAGGCGTCCGCCAGCATCAACGGGTTCCTCTCCAGTTCCTCCGCGAGCGATTCGATCAGCAATGGCTCGCCGGGGATCTCCCTTAAAGGTCCACGCTTTTTCCTTCGGATCCCACCACCCACCAAGTTCGGACTCCTCTCGTTTGGCATCTCCGATCTCCTTTCTGTGCTCTCGGGTATTGCCGGTGATTTGCCACCGGCCGTCCGGCAGTTGCTTGACCGTCAGGCCGGCCTGGGTCAGCGCCTTGTCGACGGTGGCTGCGTCGGATTGGGCTGGGGCAGGTGCCTTCCGTTGCAGGTACTCGTCTATGGCGGCAAGTTTGGCGCGAGCCTCACGATCGGCCGTTCCCCTCATTTTAGACGCATTGTCACGACCAAACTTGATCCCCGATGTATCGCCCGTCTTGGACTTTCTTAGTTGGCGATCAGATCCGATCTCTCCACGCATTCGACTGGCCCAGTCCTGACGATCGGCGTCTGTTAACTGGACGTTCCTGTCCTCGCCAACACTCCAGTTGGTTCCTGAGCCACTCAAGGCAATTGGATGCAGCCCCAGAGGCGTCTGCGAGTAGTCGCGAGCCTCCGTGGCCTGGGTCGGCTTCTGGGTCGTGGGGGTCGATCCCAGTTCCATCTTTTCGATGGCCTTGTTTCCAACCCACGCGAGAATCGTGGCGTCTCCTTGATCACGGGCGGCTTTCAGGCGATTCTGCCCATCCAGAACCGCAACTTTAGGAAGGCCGCTTTCGTCTGAGTATCCGGCTTTTCTCCGGTTCGTTTCGATGACGATTGGGCCTTCCGACTTTGCATCGTAAGCCTTTCCTCGGGTCGGCCAGTCGATCTGGTCGACAGGAACCTCCAGCAGCGTGAACGATTCACTATCCATCCAGTGATTTCGGAACGCCTCGCCGCCTTTCGCTATTGGCGAGTAAGGATCGACATTGGGGTCGTCCTTTGCGGTAGCGGCAATCCGAGAAGCGATTTCAAGATCGGTCAGGGAAGACCCTACTCCCTCGCGTCCCGGGGGTTCGCCTGCAACATTCGCCGGTTTCGGAACGCCCGGGGCGGGTTTGGTCGGACGCGGAGCGCCGCCCGTTCCATCGACCACCGGTCCTGCGGGCGGTCCCACTGTCGGAGCCACCGCACCAGATTGATCAGCCACCAGTTTGGCATCCTGATTCTCCTGTTCGAGTTCGTCGGCAAAGGCACTCAAATCGGCCGGAGGGACCGCTGACGGGGCCTGCTGTGGGGCCTGTTGCGTTCCTGGCGCTCCGGTCGGCTTCTGGGTCGTGTCGGCCAGAGGAGTCGCTGACGGGGCCTGGGCGGGCTTCTGGGCCTCCCGTTTCGTCAGCCAGTCCTTGAACTCCTGGGACTCGACGGGGGCTCCAGCCGGCCCGGCGGCGTTCGTCCAGGACGGAATCCCTCGACTGATCCTGACGCCATCGACAACTTCCTGGCCGATTCCAAGCTCGGCCGCGATCTGCTTGGCGGTCTTTCGCTGGGCGGCCAATTCCTCGATCTGGTCGGCCAGACCGGATTTCTCGGCACGTTCGGCCAGGGGACGCAGGTTGTTGGCGACCCACGATGGCACATTCGCCCACGGGTCCGGCTTCGCCGTGGTCTGCTTCACAGGCGGAGCGGCCTCCTGCTCGTCCACGGTAATCCCAAGTTTCTGGGCAATATCACGTTGCTGTTGCGGGTCGAGTTCGTCCCACTCCTTCGTGGTCAGCGATCTGTCGGACACGGACGCGCGGAAATTGTCTGTGCCGTTCTCCCAGAACGACTGGGCCTTCTGAAGGGGAGTCGCGAAGACCAGAGGCGGTGTCGCCGGGGCCTGCTGTTCGTCCACCTCGGGCGGTCCAGTGAATACCGGCCCGGTTGGGCCTGTCACTTGTGCTTCAGGGACTTCGCCCGCCGGCTCCGCCTGGACGGCCGGCGACCCTTGCTTGATCTCTTGAATGCGGGCCTCGACGGCCGCCTTTCTCGACTCTCGGTTCTTCAGTTCCTCCTCAGACAAGCCAAGGGCCTTACCTTCTTCTGCCGACACAAACCCCTTCCTGAGTGTGCCTCGCAGTTGCTCCAGGTTGGCAGGATCCCGGGCGTCGATCGCCGCCAAGGCAGTCTGCCCCGCCGGAATCACCGAGAACGCCAACGCCTCGACGGCCAGTTGCTCCCATCCCGCTGGATCGTTGACGAGCAGTTTGCCCGTGGTGCCGTAGTCCTTCTCGATCCCCGTGACGCCGCCGGCAACGTCGGCCACCCGCTCCTCGAATATTTCTCCGAACATGCCGTTCCATCCGGCTTTGTCCAGGATCTCCTGAGCCCGTGCGGCGGTCCCACCCTTCGCCAGGAAACGGTCCAGCACGGCCGCCTTCATAGCCGCTGCTCGCTGGGCTATGGGCATCTTTGCAAACGCCTGACCGACCCGGCTTCTCGCCAGGGCCTTGCCCGCAACGCCGACCGCAGCCCCGGCCCGCTCTGACCCCATTTCGATGTACGCCGCCCCGAATCCTTTTCCGAGCGCTTCCATGAACGACGGATCGTCGCCGGTAATCGCCGCCGTAAGCTGGCCGGTCTCGTCGCGAGTCAGGTCGTATTCCGGCATCCACTTCTCGGAGACCTTTTGGGCGACCAGGGGCACATTCATGGCCGTCTGCGCCCCGATGCCGGCGGCATAGCCAGCGGTCTTCACGGCCGCGGTACGCAGGGCCTGCTTGCCTACCTGTTGACCCAGTACCTTTGCGCCAAGCTCTCGGCCGCGGCCCTGCCCCAGGTGAACCCGCCGGCAGTCATGGTGAATTCGACACCCATCCCCGGAAGGTGCGATACCAGATCCCACACCTTCTTGCCCAAGCCGCGGTCCTTGTTCTTCTCGGCAACGTCGATGGCACTCGCAAGAGTGAACCAATCGGAATCGGTCGCTTTGTCGGCTTCGATGTTTTTGACGGCGCTACGCAACGTCAGGAGATCGGCCGCCTCGACGGCTGTCCCGGCAAACGGAATCCGCTTCAGCACGTAGGGGACAATGTCCAGTTGCCCGATGTCGTAGGCGTGACGGGCCACCATCGCTTCCGACAGGCTATCGTAGTGGTTGCGAGCAGTCGGTTCCCGCCTCCGCTCCTCGGTCGCCTTCATCTCTTCCGGGTGCAGGATCGGGCGGGTTGGCTTGCTGCTCCGCCATGCGTCGAATTCCGGATCAGCGCCGGCTGGGTTGGCCTTCAACCACACGTCGTAGGCTTCGTTGGCCTTGTCGAACAGCGTCTTCTTGTCACGCGGCAGTTCGCTGCCGTATTTCTGCCGGTACTCCCGCAATAGGTTCTCCGCCCAGAACGATTCGCGTGGCTGGTCTTTCCTGGCAACGTACCCTGGCCTGGAGTTCAGGACCGCCGCATCCCTCGCGGAGGCACTTGCCGTCGGCTTTACAGCCAGGGGGTCCAGCCCCTTGGCTGCGGCCAATCGCTGCTTGTGTTCCAGGGTCGTCTCGGTCGCCCAGAGGCGGCCCAGGTCCATCTCCATCGCCGCGGTGTCTTCGTTGAATTCGCGCAGCGCGAGTGGATCGGTGCCCGGTTCCTTGGCCGCCCGCTCGGCCTCCTTCTTCCTGGCGGCAACAACCGCGGCCAGTCCTGTCGGAGTCACCTCCTCGGGCTTCACGACCACGGGGTTTCCGTCGGCGTCCTTACCGGAGAGGAATTCGGCGTACTCCTTCAGGCCCTGCTGGCCAACTGGCGTCGACCTGCGGAGCTTCTGTTCTGGGTCGGAGTCGTAGGCTTGAGCCCGGCCAGTCGCCTGTTCGCGGGTCAGCTTTCGGCGTTCGGCCAGGACGTTCTTGTTGAACCACCGGGCGATGGATTCGGGCTTGTACTCCGGGCTGAACGAGTATCGCTGTCCCTCGAACTCAAATTCCGTCTGGGCGGGCTGGTTCTGTTGCTGCGGCGGCGGTGCGATTGCTGCCTGCTGCGCGGGTGGAGTGGTCGCCTGCTGCGGAGCCGGCTGCCGTGGCGCTGGCGGTTGCGTCGGCAGAGGTTCAGCACGGCGAGTCGACGGCGACGGCGGAGCGTCCTGGGCGAGTTCCCACCCTTCAGGGATTGGCGACTCGACGACTTCCCAGCCAGGAGGCACGGGTGCAAGTCTCGACATTACTGACTTCTCCTGCGAATGATTCGCCCGTCCGGGAGCATGACGGTGTTGTCGTCAATCCACTGGGCGCCGGGAGGAAGCTGGCTGCTACCGGACGATTGCTGAACGCGGGCCGCCCGATACTGCTCAATTGTCATTCCGCGACGACGGGCCTGGTGGGCGTCAGCCTCGTCTTGTCGATTGTTCGGCGTGCCGGCCGGATAGCGCTCCGTGTTGGCGAGGTTGTCTCTGACCGCGGCACGGGACGCTGCCCCAGGAGCAGCAATATTCCACGGAGAATTCGCCTGCCAAGATCCCACCGGATTCCCCGCTATGTTGATCTCAGGTAGGTCCATTGCGCCAGCGATTACGGACGGAACGGATGCTGTCGCTGCCTCCTTCGCGTCGATCTCCCGCTGCAACCGCTCATTGTCGGCCTGTGCGTTGCGAACATCCGGCGCGACGGGCGGTGGCGGCGGCCCTACGGCGGGAGCGGTCGGCGAAACGGCCCCGGGCGTTGGGGTAACACTGACCGGCGGAGAACCATTGCCCCACCCGTCTCCGGCAGGCGGTGGCACTGCTGTCGCTGCGGGCGCCGCAACCGCTCTCCCGTCAGGCCCTATTTGGATCGGAGGCGGGGCGGACGGAGTGGTCGGGCTCCCGCCAGGGGTCGCACCGGGGGCGGCTCCGGCGGCCTGCCCACCAGGAAACGACACTTCCACATCCTTTGTGGCTTGGTCGTAGGCGTCCTTCCACGAGGAATACTTGGCTGTGTCGGTAGCTTCGTTTCGTTCCTTGTACAACTCCTTCGCATGGTCCCACACCATCTTGGCTCGATCCGCCTGGGCTTTGGCTGCCTTCTCCTGGGCGGCATTTTCGTCGGGCATCTGGAACCCACGCGGCAGTTGAGGAACCCCGTCATCCCCCAACACCCACGGAAGATGCCTGTACCGCTCGTAATTGGCGCCGAGGGCCTGCCGTACCCCGTCCTCCATTGTCGGCTTCGTCGACGGCTTCGCGGATCGCTGAATATTCCTCCGCTCCTTCTCGATCTGCTGCCGAATGTCGTCTCTCTGCGGGCCTGTGAAATTCGGGTCCGCATCCAACTGCGACTCGCGATCTTCCAGTTGCTTGATCCGCGTCTGAGCCGCCGGCGACAACTCCAAATCGCCTTCACGCAACCCCCTAATGATGTCCGAATCGCGTTGCTGATCGCCCCTGATGCGAGCCTGTTCTTGCATCCTCTTGTCGGCTGCGTCTTGCGTCTGATCCTGCAACATTTGCCGCTGGCGGAACTGGGAGACGTCCTGGGAATAGTCCAGAGCCGCTTTCTGCCGGTCTCGCTGATCCATCCATCCCTGCTGCTGGATCTGCTCCTGCCGACGAGCCTCAATCATCTGCTTGTCGCGGTAGACGTTCAGGGTACGCTCCAAGGCCCGCTCCCGAGCCTTCCCCTGGCCTGCCGCGTAAGCCGCAAGTCCACCTGTGCCAATCGGCTGGTACTCAAATGTAATGGGCATGTTTATCCCTCAATCGGGTCATGTTTGGACCGTGCTCGCCGTATCGCTTATCTTTGCCCAGTGCGGGCACTCGTTACCGCCACATCCGAATTCAGCATCACTATTCAGCCTCGCCACCCACTCGCCCAGCCACTGGCATTTACTCCCAGGCATCCCCACGCACCTGGTTGACCCCTCCACCTGGAGCATGAGGCCGCAGGAGGCGGCACGGCATCGTCGGAGGCGGTCGACGCCGGTGGGGGTAAGGCGGGAGACGGCGGGTGCGAGGCTGCACTGCGCGCCAACAACCGATGCCACCATCACGCGGCACTGACGGACTGGTGGTCGAGAGCTTCGAGTGGGTCGCTTGCACCACTGGCACACCCAACGCCCACCATCGTTCACAAACTGGCAGAGAACGCCGACGCGATCTGACATCACGCGCCCCATGATATTATGGCCGTTCCTCCGACTCCGCATCCGCAGCCGCCGGCCATTTTGGTTGCAGTATACGTCTCTGTTCCAGACGCGGACGGCCACGGTCCCGTCGCCGATTCCCACTCAAGTGGGTTTGGTGTCAATGATGTTAAGCCGCCGTATGAAAAATAAATCATAGGCGTATTTGAGTATGCCATGCAGTTCGGGTAGCACATCCCGCCATTTTTATGGTTCATGGACACAAGGATCGCCCTGGTTTCCGCTTCTTGTGAGCAGTAGAAGTTGACTGTTATATCCCACGGAACAGCATTTATGCGGAATGTTCTGAAGCAATACTCAATTTGGTCTCCTGTGAATCCGCCATAATCACCCTGAACATCGATCTCGAATGTGCCATTGAACGGGCCGCAATCGCAAAGTCCGTCTACCACGCTTTCTACTGTCATAGAAATCGTGTCTGGAAGAGGCACGGAAAACACCTCGCATTCTTCAGTCCATGTTGGTGGTCCGGTGGTGCAGCAGCACTTAGCAGTTCCAAGTTTCGTGATGAAACGCCTTGTAGGAATCTGTATCGAGTTGCGTTGTTTTGCGCTCGCTGCACCAACTCTACCCCATCGGATGTCACGAGCGGTTTTACGCTTAGGGCTCACTGATCCACCTCGCACGCGAACGGGATCAACAGCACGTACTCGTCGTCGGCAAGGTCCATGTCGTGGTCTTTGAATATACGGCATTTTGTCCCACTGGCTATCTTCTTCGCTGCCGTAATTGCTGTTGGCACGTCGTAGACGGTTATCACGCTTCCCGTCTCGTTCTTCAACGCACCAATAAGAAGTGTCGCGCCAGCAGAGCTTCCAGGAAGCAAGTCGGCAGTCAACGTGCAGGTGTATATCTTGACGCTTGATGAGTTAATGAACATCCAGTTGATGGTCTTGCCGTTCTCGTCGCGGAGTTCGTCAACCTTTTCGTTGAGATCGGATGGATGTCCAGTCGACGTTTCGGCTGTGCCGGGATTTTGCCCGACCCTCCATTCAACCGCCGTTGGACTTGGGTTGGCTGATTGCAGCGGAAGCAAGGCCGCGAAAATCTGGCCGATCTGAAATGAACCCTTTCTTCTACAGTCGTACGGCTTCGCTACCGGAATCCCGGGTTTGTTGGGATTTCCCGCCTCGTAGTCGATGAACTTGTTGATGCGTGTGTCAAACCCACGACACAGAACGTAGTCCTCTCGCGTGTCGTTCGCCGCCACCTGATACATCGCACAGTATGGAGAGACTCCAGGCACCTGCAATGATGCCTGGAGTCCCGACATGGGCTGGTACGGTGGCGGGAGCTTGAAGCCCGGAGTTGGTTGTCTTCGTTTGCGGAGCATGGCTTACGTTGCGGACGGCGACGTTGTGTGCGATGGAGTTCTGGACACGGTGTGGGATGGAGTGGCAGAGACCGTGTGGGATGGCGTAGCCGATACTGTATGCGACGGTGTAGCAGACGGTGTATGGGATACGGTACTAGACGGGGTGTTAGACGCCTCGTCTCGGACAGTCTGTGCGCTGATGTCCGTCTCGCAAGTGAATGTGTAGCGGCTTTTGATCACGCTACGCACCATGTCCGCGGTCGCCGTCTTAGTGACCGTCAGTTTGGTTGGGCGATCAGCCGCAGCCGTGGCGATGTACGTGGTATAGAACTTCTCCAGGATTGCAAACATGATGTCGCGAATGTCGCCAGTGGTTCCGTCTGCATTCGCGGCAGTCATCTCAGGGAAGGATGCAATCGGAAACGTAACATTCGTTCCGTCTTCAGACCAACTTGCAAACCAGACGTTGGGAGTTTTGTCGAACATCTGCGTAATTCCTCTTGTAAGTCACGTGGAGGCTGACAATAATGAAGCAAGCCGGCCGGAAGTGTGTAGCTCCCGAACGGCTCTAACCACCATAAACCTTCGAAGGAGGCTCAGATGGCTGAAAGCAATTCTAACCAGTTGTCCTGCCACGCGAAAGACGAAACTGGCAACGTCTACGGGAAACTGACGGTAGTGGAGTTTGCAAGGTCGCAAAACAACATCTACTGGCTCTGTCGCTGTGAATGCGGGGCCATGACTACGGTATGCGGATCTAATCTCCGCACCGGGATCACAAAGTCGTGCGGTTGCGTACGGTATACCCAGGGAGGAGGGCATGGTACTACCGAGTATACGTCTTTGAGGGAGATGAAATCGCGATGCTATAACCCGAACGCAACCGGCTATGTGGACTATGGCGGCAAGGGGACTGTTGTTTGCGAGCGATGGAGAACGTCCTTCGTCAACTTCCTGGCTGATATGGGGAAGAAGCCGTCTCCACGGCACAGCATTGAAAGAATCGACAACGACGGACACTATTCGTGCGGCCACTGCAAGGAATGTCTTCGCAACGATTGGCCAGCGAACTGCCGATGGGCCACACGCGACGAGCAGGCTCGCAACAGAAGTAACACTCGTATGCTGACATTCAAAGGAGAAACCATGTGCCTTAAGGATTGGGCACGCAAGTTGGGAATATCGCAACACGCCATAAGAGCGCGACTTGAGCGTGGTTTGCCACTCGTCGACGCATTGAGTTCCACAAAGTACGGAAAACGTCATAAAGTCTCTCGCAAATAATACTCTATCAGGGAGTAACCCACCCACCTCCAGAGTCAGCTAACGCGGTACTGAGTTGCGTCAATGCTTCAAACGAAGGATAGGCATCCGTTCGTCTCTCGGCAAAACCATAAAGGCCGATGTACAACTGATTCCTCTCATCGAGCATATAGGCCATTAACTTCATCGTCTCCTCGTGCTTCGCCTGGATCCCCCTCAGTCGCTCTGCGGATTCGGCCATCTTCTCCAGGATCGCCTTGTGCCTATGATCGGCCAGGGTGGATGCGTTCTGCATTGTCATGGACGAATAGCGTTCCTTGCCGGCGATAAAGCCCTTGACAGCGTCTTGGAGTTCGGACAGCACTTTGTCTCGCTCTGCCATTGCTACCCGGGAAATGTCCTGCTGGGCAGTGTGTTGCCTGTCGATGCCGGCGAGGTACTGCGCCTCGATCTGCTGCACCTGTTCGAGAAGCCGGTCTCGCTGGGTCGCCTCGGCCCGCCAGACGTCGACGGAAATCCCGTGCTCCTTCTGGATCCCGTCCAGCATCTGCAAAAGGACTCCCTGCACGGCCGCAAACAGTTGCTGCTCGACAGAAATGCCCAGCTTCGCAACGTCCGTCGTTGCTGCCCGCTCGCGGTCGAGCCCGTCCAGCACCAACCGGACCTCGTTCATCAATTGGTCGTGCAACTGAAGCCTGAGCGTCGAGTTAGCGACGATAATCTCCTGCTGAACCGCGTGCTGCCGGTCTTCCGCCTCGGCGGCTTTGAGTCGCGTCTGCAACTGCTCGCCATAGAGCCGGTGCGTCTCTTCCTTCTCCCATTTCGCAAAGGCATCCCTGAGTTGATACAGACGGTCGGCCGCCTCCATCGTGCGGACGACGACCTCGGTTGTCTTCACGTACAGTCCGGACTGAACCTCGATCCCCAGTCGGGAATTCGCGTCCTGAACACCCAAGATAGCCTGCTTGCCTCCCAGCGTGCGATTATGCACCTCCTGAAGCAGGGCATACGTTCCGGACACCTGGGCCGCCTGGTATCGCAGCATGTCCTGGCGAAGCGTATGGACACGCTCCTTGCCGGCCATGGTCTTATCCCGCATCTCCGCCTGTTGCCCGTAGAGGCGGTGCTGATTCTCCCACTTCTCGCGATTCAGCCGATCGTTCAGGGCTACGATCTCTTCGTTGTGATCGCGGGTGTTCCTGGCCGTAACGTCGATCGCCACTTGGCCGGAATACAGACCCCTGTCTACCAGTTGTTGGAGTTGCGTCGATAGTGAGGCGGTGAACTTCTCGTTGATCCTCGCTAACTCTGTTGCACCAAGGTCGGTCAGGAACGCCGTCGCCGTGTCAGAGTGAAAGTCATAGTCGGATTCCAGCAAGGCCAAGACCGTGTTGTAGTCCGTGGCGTGAGCAGTGAGCGTAGACGTGCCCTGGGCCACCAACGCATCGATTTCGGTCGATGTAGTGGTGTAGTCGGCCAGCATTGACGTCAGCAACGTCCCTATTTCCGACACGAACGAGTTCACGTCGTCGGTGGCCGTCGCCAGCAGGGCCGTTATGGTGGCCGCGTGGGCGGCGTATTGCGAGGCCAAGTCCGCCACCTGGACCGTGTAATCCGCAACGTGCGTTTCGAGGGTACCTTCTAGGTCCGATAACTCACCCAATGCCTTTTCTTCATGGTCCACGAAGTCGGTGGCCAGCAAGGCGATCGCGGTCGCATAGTCCAGCAGGAACGCTGTAAGGGCCGTCTCCTTGTCGACGATCAGAGACTCCACCTCCGTTCGGGTAGTGTCTCCATACGTTTCCGGCTCCGCCAGCTTCGCGGCATGTGACGCAAGATGCACGGACAGCGCCGCCACCTCGCCGGCCATCAGGGCCTCAATGGCCGTACCTGCCGCCTCCTGCTCCGAGTCCAGTTCCGTAAGTTTCGCGTCCTGATCTGAAATGAAGGTTGCCAACTGCGTCGTTGCGTTGGTGAGCAGCGTTCCGATCGTGGATGCGTGCGGAGTGTAGTTGGCGTCCAGTTCGAGTAGTTTCGCCGTGACATCGGCCAGGAAATCGGTGAGATAATTTCCCTGGTCGGTCAGCAGTGCTTCGATGATAGCGGTGTTGTCGGTGACGTTGTCTTCGAGGTCCGAGAGTTTCGCATTAAGCTCGAACAGGGCGCCGGAAGCGACTGCCGCTTCGGACACAAGCGTGCTCTGGTTTGTGTCGATCAGAGCGTCGACAGCATCCATGTTGAAATCGAGGCTGGTGAGATAGATCATGGCGTGGTCATTCTGCTCCTCCGCCTGAGTGTCAAGATGCACTTGATTGGCAAGGATCAGTCCAGTCCAGTTTTCTATCACTTCGTTGTAGCGAACGGCGTTCGTTTCGGTCGCCAGGTTGTGCGCATCTGTCCAAGATTCTGTGAGTGACCGCAAAATACCAGCGGTTTGCAGCGACTCCCTAAACATCGCATAGTACGGCGTCTTCGGGGTCGTGGTCTCGTCGTAGGTAATGCCATGAATCTGCCAGCCTTGCGCCACCAGCCAACCAACCGCGTCGGCGGGAATGTTGTCGATATTCTGAGTCGCCCACCAAGCCGAATCATACGGATTGGCCACTATCATCGTCGGTATCATCAATTGACTCTGCGTAGGATGCAGAGCCGGCGGGGTCGTCACGCCTTCTTCCATTCCTGGTGTGCCCATCGCTTATCTCCATCTTCCGAAGTACATGACTTCCAAAATGATCTCTTCGTACGCCCAGTCACCGGCGGACTCTAGCCAGATGCAGCACCACATAGACCGTGCCCTCGGCCAGCCCGTGCTGCTCCGCCCGGCGCTCCACACCCCTGAACTCGATATGTACTGGTCGTAGTCGTTCCCGGCCAGCGATGCGGTGATGGCCAATTTGCCGTTTGCACATGCTTCTTCGGCGGAAGTTCCGGGGACGATCCGCCACGCGACGTCATCGCCTCCGGAGGCCATGATGCCGTGGATCGTCTGGATGAGCCCGAACTGATTTGGTGCCCCAAGGCGGATCGGACCGACCAGGAGGTGGCTGTCGGTCGATGTCAGGTCGAACGGCCAGAACTGCTCGCGGGCTGTGTCGTAGAACCACGACGGGCCGGTCGTCAGGTGAATGTAGACTCCGCGGTCGGGGTGGTAGTAGTCCAACACGCACGCCGCGTCAGATACTCCGGTCAGGTGCTCCGGAATTCTGTCCTCCGAGAGTGCCGTCAGACCGCTCCCGTCTGCTCCGACCGAATACAGGCCGTGGGAGGACAGGAAGTAGATCGTGTCGTGATTCACACACCACGCACTCGCTCCGATGATTCCGATCTTGTCAGAGATCCGACGGCGGGCACCAGTAACCGGATCGCCAGAGCACACCCAGGTTTCGTTGGCCGTGAAGCACAAGAGGTGCGCGTCCTTGTGCGGGACCACGGCCACTACGTTAGCGCCCGTCTCGCCGGCCAGCGATAACGGGAACTTAGTCGGGCGGGCCGTGTCGGACAGGTCAGCGCTCACGTCCGTGTCCGTGGAGTCACCCTGCCTCGACGCCGTAATGATGGCCCCGGAGAAGGTTATCGCCCGGTCCCGGTAGACGGGCGAGCTTTTCGTGCCGGCCACCTGGGCCGTGAACGAGCCGCCGCGGAGACGATTCGTCAGGGAGTCCTCAAGGCGGGCGTTGATCGACCAGGGACAAGGATAGTCCTGGGCGCTGTACGACCGTTCGTGCGAGTAGCGACGGACCACTCCCATGGACGGGAACCGCAACTCGAATGTTTTGGGCTTGGACGGCATCGGCTATACCTCGGTACCTCCGTTCCAGGTGGTGTATCCGTCCACCAAATCCAACACTCGCCGGATACTGGACCGGCCGCGCATCTGCACGTTTTTGCCGCCCATCGACCCCAGGTTCCGCGGCTGCTTGCGAAGGTCAATCGCGATATGGGCCATCAGGGAATCGCGGAACGCCTGCTCCTTTATAGTCTCCCCGTCTCGGAATTTCGTCTCCACCGCCGCCAGGCAGGCCGCCACGAACAATTCCCCGTGGGCTGGCCCGCCAGGCGGATAGGGCCGGGCGTCGCTCAATTCGCGGACTCCGATCTGGTACACGGCCACCAGCTTGTACTCCGCATCCGGCGTGGGCTCCAGAACCAACTGCTGTTGCTGCTCCGACACACCATCGTGTGCGACCGACTCAATCGCAAAGCACGACGGGGTACCCTTGCTATCGGAATCGCCTCGCAACTGCATCAACCGGCTGGCGGGCAATTGACCAATTGAGCCGTATCCGTAGTGCTCTCCGTCAAAATGGATCACGTTCGGGATGAACTGCTCGAAGTCCAGGGGCAACGTGTACCGTCTCTGTCCGTCGGCGGTTTTCCACGACCATTTCGGACGCATCCACGACCATTGATGCTGCCCGTTGTGAATGACCCGGTCGACGCCCGTGCGGATGCAGTATTCCACCGCCGAACTCGTATTGCTGTCCCACGCGTCTTCGGCGGTTCCAATGTAGTAGGCGATTTCCGCCTTTATTGTGGAATATGTTACGCTCATTCCGATCTCCCTAAGTAGCAACAACCAAGCGGACTCTGGCTACTTCTGTGGAACTTTGGTTCTTGATCCAGATTTCGCCAATTGTGGAAGCCGTCCCAGCCAGGGTGTCGATCGTCCCGTCTAGAAGTTGCGTATCGTCCG
>Ga0172379_10001456_pt1 | contig 46889 bp, 40 predicted proteins | sample GrowelOW334metaG_FD_119756 | JGI IMG/M metagenome (GOLD analysis project Ga0172379, IMG submission 119756) | Groundwater microbial communities from an aquifer near a municipal landfill in Southern Ontario, Canada - Groundwater well OW334 metaG | ecosystem: Environmental > Aquatic > Deep...
AAGCAAGCAATTATGGAGTGTCTGGAAAATCAAACAACCGAGATACTCCATGATCTAGAAACACTATTGACGTGTGAATTTCAGAGTTTTAAAAATGTTAATATTTTAAACTAATACAGTATATATTTTTTGGCGTTATTACCTGAAAAATATCATAAAATAACATGATTTACCCTGATCATTAAAATGAAAACCAAGTATTTTGGAGTCAAATAAGCAAAAACAAATTCTGTCTCATAGTGAATGTTTACACAGCTCGGGCTATTAAACCGGTTACAAGTAGTCGCGCTAGTGGCAGCTTCGCCGCTCTCCAGAAATCTGTTTTCAAACTATTCCCCTTCCCTCTTTTCAGTATAAAACAGAAATATATGTGTAGAAGAACAGAAATCAATGAATTTTAGAATCTTAGCTAAAATTTATCTTGGACCGAGTTTTTTTACCATACGCGTGGAATCATGTAGCTGGACGATTGCGAATTTCAGTGAACACCTGACCGTCATAACAGGCACTGGTGACGGTATTTCAACGGAGAAATACCGAATTTTTTACTGAACTTCAGTGAAAAATAGTTGGAGTCGGAAAATCCGCACTGTTCAGCAACGTCGGCAATGCGGAGGTGCTTCTCTTTCAACATTTCTGCCGCATGATTCAGTCGCAGACTCAACAGAAAATTAATTGGACTGGTTCCCGTGGCCGCCCGAAATTGGCGCGTAAGGTTTCGCGGCGACGTACAGGCCATTGCTGCTAATTCTTCCAGCGTGAAATTACGGGCAAAATCTCTTTCCATCAGAATGATGATATGGTCGATTTTCGGCAGAACCGCTTTCCTATCCACGGGATTGGCATCATACATTTGCGATACCGTCACCATAATATTGATCAACTGGGTGATGGCAACGATTTCGCGATAATCGTTTTTCTGCCAGAACACTTCATACAGGGTCATCAGCATATCCTGCAATTTCAACAATTGAGTCCAGTTCAAATGAAGCTTATGTTTAAAGTTGCGGGTGGTTCTGGCCTGCGGTTCAAGCCAAAATACCATTTTATAGCCGGGCATCCGGTACAGGTATTTCCACGGCAGCGGCAACATGGCCGGATCGAATAACAGGTTGATCAGTCGGAGGCGGTCGTTCTTTTTGAAGAAGTGGCAGGTGTTGCCCATCAATACAAAAAGATCGCCGCTACTGACCGGATAATCCCGTCCGTCGATGTTTTGAATACCTGTCCCCGCGGTAATCAGGATCAGTTCCGAAAACTTATGGTAGTGATTGACGAATGTATAATTTTCCCAGTCGTGCGGCGAACATTGTCCCTCCACCGGTACCACTGATAAATGAAAGCCCCTGATGGGGAAAAATTCCTCTCCTGAAAGATTGATGGCTGTTTTCTTCATATTTTTATTCTCCGGCGCAATGCACACAACGATGTCAGTGCGGCATTATCACCAGTGGAACCGGGTGTTGGCCGCAAACGACATGCCCAGTCAATAACTTGTCCATATAATAAAGTAAAATGTCCTGATTGTCAAGGTTTTTTCCTGAATAAAATGATATAATATCCTACAATACAGGTGAAAGTATTAAAACAGGAGATATTTATGAATCTGGCTCTTTGTATTGCCAACCGGGGATTTTTCCCTGGAGAACTGATTGCCTTGACCAGAAATGAACTGCTGAAGGTTATCGGCGCGGCCGGATACGGTGTTATCATGCCGCCGGTGGAAAAGTCCAAATACGGCGCGGTCGAAACGATTGAAGAAGGCATGGCCTATGCGGATTTCCTGCGGCAGAATCAGGGGAACTATGACGGGGTGATCCTTGTCCTTCCTAATTTCGGAGATGAAAACGGCGCGGCGGAAGCACTGCGGCACTGCGGCGTGCCGATATATATTCTTGCCTATCCGGATGATTTGGGCAAAATGGACTTTTCCCAGCGGCGCGACGCCTTCTGCGGCAAGCTGTCCATCATGGATGTTTTCACACAATATGGCATTCGGTTCACCGCGTGGGGACCGCACGTACTCAAGCCGTCGGTGCCGTTGTTTATGGAGCACCTGGAACAGTTTGCCGCGGTATGCCGCATTGTCAAAGGTCTGAAAAGTTGCCGTATTGCCGCCATCGGGGCGCGTCCGACCGCCTTTAAAACCGTCAGATGCGATGAAGTGGCGTTGCAGAGATACGGCATTACCGTAGAAGCATTTGACAATTCCGATCTGCTCATTCTGGCGCAGCGGGTAGATATCGCGACGGCGGAATTCATGACAAGGCGAGCCGAGCTGGTGGCATATTCTGATTTCAGTGAAGTTCCGTCAGACCGGATTGATTCGCTGGCCAAACTGTCCATTGCGCTGGATCTGATAATCGGCAAACATAATTTCAATGCGATTGCGTTGCGTTGCTGGAACGATCTGCAGGAGAATCTGAAAATTTCTCCGTGCGTTTTGCTGGGAATGCTCGGCAACCGCGGCATTCCCGCCGCCTGTGAACTGGATATCGGCAATGCGGTAGCGATGTATGCGCTCGGTCTTGCCTCGAAAGAACCCGCAACCTGTCTGGACTGGAATAACAACTATGGCGACGAACAGGATAAATGCATACTTTTCCACTGTGGTCCGGTGCCGAAGAAAATGATGTGTACGCCGGGAAAAATCGTCGATCATCCCATGTTTGCCAAAGCATACGGCAAGGGCATCGGATACGGATGCAACGTCGGCAGAATCAGGCCGATGGATTTTACCTTCACTTCATTTGCGACCTGGAACGGGGCATTGCACTATTATGCCGGAACTGGCAAGTTCATCGATCAGGAATTGCCGAAAGGCTATTTCGGCTGCGGCGCCGTCGCCGAAATCCCGCATCTCGAAAATATGCTGACCAGCATCGGGAAAGAAGGCTTCCGGCATCATGTCAGTATCACGGCGGGAAAATATAAAATTGCCCTCAATGAAGCGTTTGGAAACTATCTGGGATTCGAAAAACATGAACTGCAATATGCAGTTCGGTAGCGATGAAAGAAAATGCCTCATAAACGAAAAACAAAAGGTATCTGAAGATGAAACCAGCACGACAGGCCTCCGAGAACCATTATGCCAGAAAGACTTGTTTATCACTATTGGGAAAGTGGTCAGTATTGTTTACACCAAGTTGTTTTCCTGGCTGCCTATTAATGGTTTTATGCATTTCCTGGTGTTCAATGGCGCAAAACCGGGGCTTTTATTGCAGCGATACTGATTCGCCAGCCACGCTCGCGAGCCGAGGCGTCAATTTCGCAATGGCGTATCGATCCTTCAATAAGCCCCTGTTGGATTCCTTCGACGCCGCGGGGCTTAAAGTAATCGTCTACATTCCTTCAACGATGGTAGCGGCGGTCGATCCGAACACCCCCGCGACCCTGAATCCGATCCGGAATTACATAACCGGATTGCAGACCAATGGGTGCGATCATCCGGCCGCAATAGGGTGGTATCTGGCTGACGAACCGGAACTTACCGGAATTTCGCCGGCGCAGACCGCTGCCGCCTATGCGCTGATAAAAAGTCTCAGTCCGCTGAAGGTATATATGTGTTTTGCCGGCTTGTACGGATACATCGAGCCGCGCAGTAAAAGCAATGCGCTGGCATACGCGGCATCATATGATGTCCTGATGTTCGATACCTACCTTTGCCATAACAGTAATGTTCCGGGAAGAAATGCCGAGTTCAAGGTGTTCAGTTATTATTGGAATTGGATGAAGCTCAATGCGATATATGCCGGTATGGCCGCCGACCTCGGGAAAGAATATTGTCCGGCAATGCAGGCGTTCGGGGCGCAGCCGACCAATGATTCCAGATATGAATTATATAAAAACTGGCGGCTGCCGACCTTTAACGAAGCGCGGGCGCAAGCACACCTGGGGATTCAGACCAACGTCAAACGGCTGATATGGTATGCTCACTCCAGAGCGCTTACCAGCGTTGCGTTGCCGGCGGAAATTTATCCTTACGATGGGGTAACATGGCTCGGTCCCGGCGCCAATTCGGTTTTCGATGCAATCATAAACGAGTTAACGGCTTACGGTGATGCCATTGAAAACGGGGAAATTGTCGGCGGCCTTAAATCGGTATCCGATGCAAACATCATGGACAAGGTTTTCTACAGCCCCTCAAACAATAAAACCTATATTTTTGCATTGAATACGGCCAATGCCACAGTGAGCAATGTTGAATTCGCCTTGAATCTGGACAAAACCTATAGTCTGGCGACTCGCGTCGGGGCAAGAGAGAGCGGCGCCGTCGCGATATCATCCGGGGCCTTTTTCGATAGTTTTACCTGTTATCAGGCCCATATATATGAACTGGATACAACCGGGCAGCCGGTAATCCCTTCCACTACGCCAATCCAGGCGTGTACATTAAAGATTGATCTGACCAGCAACGACGGACTGTTTGATTTCAGCGTACAAAACGATGCCGCCTCCGCGTCCGGAATTTCCAGGGTCGTACTGAGCGGAGCAGGGGATATAACCACTTTCGGCACGTTTAATACGCCGTCCCCCCAAACCTTTAGCGTTGTACCGCCATTAAATTATAATCCATCGAACTGCATCAACAATCCGGGCTTTGAAACTACGCCACAATATTGGTCTTCAGGTACCGGATATGCGATTCAGGCAGGGGTAGGACGCAACGGCGGCAACGGCTTGCGTTGCTATCGTGCATCGGTGATACCTGACGGACAGCCATGCCAGTTTACGGTTCAGCGTATCCCGATCCAAGCCCGTCCCGGAACCGTTTATCATGTCGGTTGCTGGATTAAAACAACCGATGTCCAGGAAGTCGGATACGATGGCGGCGGGAGATTGGGGGTGGAGTGGTATGGGGCCGCCTCCGCCTTTATTACGGCAAAATATTCCCGGGGATTGACGGGCAATAACGATTGGACATTCGTTCAGATAACGTCCGAATGTCCGAATGGCGTAAACGAAGGATATATCGTGCTTAATGTGGCAAGAAATACCACCGGAACGATCGATTTTGACGATGTCAGCGTGTTGGCGTTTGAAAATGATGCGGGCATCGTAAATCCTGGGTTTGAAAACGACGCATCCGGCTGGTCAAAGAACAGCAAGTTTTCGGTTGTGACCGATTATAAGCACAGCGGCAGCAAATCGCTGTATTACAGCCGCAGCGATGCCAACGAATACGTATTCACGTCGCAAACGCTGTCGGCAGTGACTCCGGGAGTCAGTTATTCGCTGGGCGGCTGGTTTAAAAATGTCGGGATATCGCCAAGCGCAATGGACGGTGCCAGGATTGGCTTGGAATGGTATGATGCGAACAACAATTATATCAGCAGCGGCATTTACTCCTCTGGAGTATCTGGTACCCGTGAATGGAAATTCGCCTCGGCGAAAGGCATCTGTCCCAGCGGGGGAGATCATGCGTATGTACGGCTTTTCCTTAAACATTATTCGACGGGGCAGGTCTATTTTGACGATATCAGTTGTTACAGTTATCCTTCCGGGAGAGACGCTGTACTTGTTTTCTCCCCGGGACTGGAAGCCGGAGGCATTGCTTCCACGACGGCAAACCGAGTCTTTCCTGAATATGCCGGCGGGATGACAGGCACAGTCTATTTCGCCAACGGTTATCGGCTGCAGGGCATATTCCGGGATAAAGGCGATTCCGACGATGACAATGAGATACATTATGTCGCCGAACTCTCCAATACCAAAAAGGCAAGAGTTGAAATTAACGGCATCGACGGGTATTGTTGTGTATGGAACAATTCGAAGAGCGTCCGGATCAAACGGGTGAGAATTGATTCCTCCAACAAGGTCTTCGATTTGTTTGCAGGCGGCACGGGGTTCAGCGTGATAAGCAATGCGGGGGCGGCCAACGATAGTATCCTCGCCGATTATGCACTGCTGAATTTCCCCGATGATGGTCTTGCGCCGGCTGAATCGGCATCCAATGCCAACGGGTCGTGCGACTTGGAGATGACGCCCGGTACGCTCACGGCAACCGTATATTTCTCTGACGGCACCAGCGTATCCGGTCCGATGGCCAATGTTAACAATGTATATGTTTTTGAGAACTGATTCACGGCGGTAACGCCGTGGATGCCTGGAATGGGCATCCACGAAAATAACACGGCTTGATAGCATGGTTTGCAAAATAGTTTCAACAAAAATGAGGAGAGGAAGAAAATGAGGGTAAAGAATTTTACGTTCATCGAACTCCCGGTCTTGATCGCGATTATTGCCATTCTGGCGACCATGCTGCTGCCGGCCATATCCAAGGCCAAGCAACTGTCGTGTCTTAAAGGATGGGTCAGGGAAAATTCATACTGAAAGCGCCGCTGTGTGCGCGGGAGGAGCGCGGTACGATGATAATGACCACATGATAAAATGTCCGTATTGTACAGAAAATTGTCTTGATTATCAAGGTTTTTCCGGGGGAAAGCACTATATTATTTAAGAAAGGATATTTGACTCTTAATGCACATCAGCAGTTTTAAAGGTAATTTGGTTATTTCAAGCCGGCCCAGGCGGACGGGGAATTTTTTGTTGGGGTTGTACCGGACGGACAGCCGTCCATAGCTCCAACCGCCGTTGAGGCTTTGTATGCAAAATAGTTTTCAACAAAAACAATGAGAGGTAGAACATGTGGAAAAGGAATTTCACACTCATCGAACTCCTGGTCGTGATCGCCGTTATAGCGATTTTGGTGTCAATGTTGTTGCCAGCCTTGAACAAGGCTCGCGCCAGAGCCCATCAGATCACCTGTGCCAGCAATCTCAAGCAGATCGGACTGAAAACCGCCTTTTATCTGCAGGATAACAATGAGTACTTTTTCGAAAAATATAATCTGGCCGCCGGAGCCGGCTGGATGCATTGGAAGCCGTATTATTTCGGCTATTATCTGGGCATCGTCTACAAGCCGAACGACGAATACAAGAATACATTGCTGGACTGTCCGTCGAAAACAATCGGTTATCAGCAGAAAAGCATTGATTATGCCTATAACGGCAGTCTCGGAATAGCCGCCGGAACCTGGGGTGGACGAAGCGTAAGGATCAGGCAAACGACCAAAACCATCGTGTTTGCCGACAATACCGATTACAACTCCCCCAGTACCAATCCCTGTTCCTACTATTTCGGCTACGGATCGGGCAGCGTGAGAGATCCCGGCAACGGCGTGATCGGCTGGGGCACCCATGCGAAACAGGCGAATATACTATTTGTAGACGGTCATGCCGCCGGAATTGATTATCGCGAGCAGCGAAACAGCTATGTTCTGATCTATACCTGGCGGGACTCTGAAACCTACGACTGAGTATTTAATTTAAAACCGGATCAAGTCCGATGTCGCAGATTAACGCTGATGGCGGTCTCGCATTATTCCCTGATGCGGGGAGACATCAATGGAAAAATCCGCATTATTTCGCAATAAAATGGCCATTAACGGCGCGAGTTCTATTGAGAATGAATAGTCGAAATTATTGTTTATTTCGGGGGCATGAAGCGGGTAATAAGTATTTGGTCCATAAAGAAAAATAAAGCGAAGTCAAGGAGTTGCCTTAATTAATGAGCGAACATGAACAACAAGTAGACCGGTTCGAAAAAATGTCGATTTTGTGGAGGACAAGCATTTTTTTGAAATTGAATTTTTGCGGTGACATTACAGAATATAGGGATGATCTCTTAGCGAAAATAAGAAAGGAATTCAGAATCAGCATACTGATGTTGATGCATTACGTATTGATGATGTTCTTCTTTTTTTGCCACAGCCGTCTCGCAGCTGCAGAGATGTCCCCAGCTCCTTCCGACGAGGATTATCGATGGTACAAGTGTTGTCGGGCGGCCGGCAAAATTACGATTGACGGCAAGGCGGATGAAGCGGCTTGGAAGGTTGTGCCTTGGACGCGTGTTTTTGGCGATGCTTTTACGGGGCAGGCCCCGCGCTTTTCCAGCAAGACGAAAGTATTATGGGATGATGATTTTCTATATATAGCTTTCGATTTTGACGATCCGAATGTCTGGAACGAAAGCCACCCTCGCTATACGTTCATGTTTCATTACAACTGTGAGGGGTTTTTAAAAATATATTTGGATCCCGATATGGACGGCAGAAATTTCGTGGAAATGCATTTGAATGCCGCAAACTCTTTCAGGGACATGTTTTTCAAGCATACGCATATCGAACATCCGAGTTTGACGCATGTGCTGAATTATCAAAACCAATGGGAGCAGGAAAAAGAACCATATGCCCGACTGGATTGGAATTGCCAGGATATCAGAACCGCCGTATTGGTAAGAGGGACAATCAATAATCCCGCGGATATTGATGAAGGATGGAGCGCGGAAATTGCCATTCCCTGGAAAGGTTTGTCGCAACTGACAAACCTCACGACCGGTTCGCATAATAATCCGCCCCGAATCGGCGATGATTGGGGTGTGCAACTGGGGCGACGGTATTTTCGGCAGAAATGGGCAAAACCTGAAATTGAATCGACACACCGCAGCACAGAAGGTGGAAATCTGGAAAAGCCCCAACTCGATTCCGATCTCGGAAGACGGGTTTAAGGATACGTTCCAGGCTAATGAGGTCAGACTTTACAAGATTGCAAAAAAATAAAACCGAAACAACTTCCTAATCAACCGTGGTTGGTCAGGGAAGATATAATTCAAGATATAAAACAGGAATAATGTTGTCATGAAACGTAAGCAAGCGGAGTCGATTAAAGTGAACAATTGGGAAAACCCGGAAGCCATTACCATGTGGGATGCATCATGGCTTACCAGACACTATCCGGGCGGTGAGTACGAAGATTATGACCGTATTGTGGCCGAACTGAAAGAACGGGGTTACACAGCCGTGCGGATCGATGTGTTTCCTCATTATATCGCAAACCGTAATGACGGAACCAATGCCGAGGCGTTCCATTATTATCCGGGATACGGATTCAATATTTTCGGTATTGCACCATGGGGCGGGCCGTGGACGACCATTGTCCGCCCGCGGGCACAGTTGTTGGAATTCCTTGCCGTCTGCCGGAAGCATGGCATCAAGGTTGCGCTTAGCACCTGGGTGAAACCGTTGGAGGAAAAGCGGAACTGTGCCATCAGGAACGCGGATGATTTTCTGCGCATATGGAACGAGACCATGAAATTTATCGCGGACAACGGTTTCCTTGATATTATTTACTACCTCGATATCTTGAACGAATATCCTTGCTATCCTTGTTTCGAATGGCTGCATCTGCAACGTAGGCAGTTGACGGAAGCCATTGCCGCGGACGATTGCGAAACGACGCGCAAAAAGCTGGCCGAGCTCGATGATAATCTGGTTCAGACGGCGGTGCGCGGGCTGAAGAAGAATTGGCCCGGGGTGCCTGTCGGCATCAGTTTGCACCGGATCGTGGATGGCATTGACTACTCCTGTTGCGATTTCATCGATTACCATTCCTGGGCGTTCATGTCACTGCTTGACCTCAATGATCGGGAACAACTGAGTCGGCAGCGGCACACCAGGAGCTACGAACCGTCCCCGGAACTGTCGAGCCCGGCCTATGACCATCTCCACCCCATTGACGCCGTTCTGGAGGAAGTAAACGGTCATGTCCTGCAATACTGGCATACCCGCCGGGATGAGATCATCGGTTGGCTGGAGGCGGAAGTTGCCAAGGTTGAAGCGTTTTGCCGGCAGTTCGGGGTGGTACGCTACGGATCTACGGAAGGTTGGGCCAATGCATTCTGGTACGACCATCCGCTGCTGAGCTGGGAATCGGTAAAGGGCGTCAGTCTGCTTGCTGCGGAAATTGCCGGAAGACATGGTTATAGCTTCAACTGCTCCTCAAACTTCTGTTCCCCGCAATTCCCGACGCTGTGGCGCGATGTGGAATATCATCGGAAGGTAACCGCGGCAATTCTGGGGCGGCAAGGAAGATAAGCGTAGTTACATATTGAAAAACCGAGGAAAACATTCGGAGATGGACATGAATTGTGGAAAGCAGAAAACTGTGCCCGCCGCGTGGTATGCGCTTCGCCGTACCCTGCCGCTATGGCGATTTGAGGAAAATTTCAATGAGCTTATAGCGAAAGCGGAAGACTACCGGCTTGACGAGGTTATCATCAAAGTCGATGTCGAGGAATTTTCACATGGACAGTTGCCGCTCTGGTATCTGGAAAGCTATCTTGAAAAACTGTTCCGAATAAAAACCGAGCTGGAAAAACGCGGAATCTGTTATTCGCTCAATCCCTGGATTACCCACGGGCACGGCGACCGCGGCCGTTGCGGACAAGACGTGATTCCGGGCCTAGTGACGATGGTCGGGACTGAAGGACAGCGTTCAACCGCCTGCGCCTGTTCCCTTTCTACCGCCTGGCAGGAACACACGAAAAAGCTTTGGACACTCTATGCCCGGACAATGCCCCATGTTATCTGGGTGGAAGACGATATCCGTTCCTTTGGGCATGGACCGGTAAAATACGGCTGTTTCTGTGAGTTACATCTGCGGGAATTCTCCCGCCGGGTAAATCGCGAAGTTTCGCGGGAGGAATTGGTTGCCGCTATCACTGCGCCGGGTGAACCGCATCCGTGGCGCGGGATTTATCTGGACATGCAGCGCGAGACTATGATCGACACGGTACGGATGTTAAGCCGGACCGTTCACGCGTTCTCACCCGATACCATGGTCGGGCTGATGTCGAGTGGTCCCCACATCCATTGTATTGAAGGACGCAATTGGAACGCGTTTGCCGCTGCGCTTGCCGACGGAAAACAACTGTACAGCCGTCCGACGCTGGGGGATAATTATACGGAAACCAATCTGCGTAATTTCCGCGAAGGTGCGGTGTCTATCAAGCTGACGCGTCATGTCCTGCCCGATGCCATCGAACAGACGGAAGTTGAAAATTATCCGTATACGCCTTTTGCCAAAAGCGTCAGCGGAACTTTTCTGCAATTGGCTTTGTCGTTCGGACTGGGGTGCCGCGGTGTAGCCATGAATCTTTTCGACCATCTTGGAACCATGATGGAAGTGGCTCCTGGTTATGGCAGAATGCTTGCGACCGGAAAAGATTATCTTAACGCACTGGCCGCGACAGCCCAAACCCCGGGACGGTGGCGGGGAGTACGGCTGTTGCACCATGACCAAAGTTTTCTTTCGCGCAATGTCGCCGGCCGCCGGTTGCAGGATATCAAGGAAGACGGTTTCAATACGGCAATGTTGCTGGAGGGTATGGGAATTGCCAATGATTACGGCGATTCTTCGGTAACCATGGTCTCCGGACAGACCATCCGGGCGTATTCCGATGCCGAGATCCGAAAAATATTCAGCAGCGGGGTACTGCTGGATGCCGTTGCGGCAGCGGCCTTGGTCGACCGGGGCTATGGCAGGTTGATTGGGGTGGAGAAGATAATCCGTCGTGACCGGATTTATCAGTTCGGCCCCTACAGCGTTGAAGAATATCTTGATTCGGGCTTGGAGCTGGGTGGCGAATCCCGATATAATAGTCTACGCTTCGGTAATGAGCTGGAACCGATGTTTACCGAATTTGCCCTGGACAGCTCTTGTCGCATCATGAGCCGTCTGGCCGATTTCGATGCCGTGTGCCATCAGGTGAGCGCGTTCCGTTATGAAAATGAACTCGGAGGACGGATTTGTGGTTGGGGATTCGACTTTGAGGAGACGAATAACGGAGCGTTCTGTACGCCGGTCCGTGTTCTCCAGATGCAGGATGCAATTCGCTGGGCCAGCGGCGACAAGCCAGATTTCCTGGTTACCAACGACGGCAGTTGGACCATGGCCTTGCGCAAGGATTGTGCGGACTTCATCCTGCTGGAGGCATTCAATTTTTCCCCGGATCCGTGGACGACGTTTCATGGTGAGCTGACCTTGGACCGTAAACCGGCGCAAGTGCTGCAACTGTCCCAGGACGGATACTGGAGTAAATCCTCGCTGGAGTTGAGTTTTGACGGTGGAATTTTGCGTTTGTCAGGCAAAATTTCCATTAACTTTCAGGAACCGCTGATCCTGAAGCTCTTGTTTTAGTGTCCCTGTCGAGCAGATGGCATGAATTTGAATTACCTGAAAATTGACCGAAGATTATTAACGGAGGAATAAGTATGATGAGAAGTAGAATTGTGCAGATATTACTGTTGTTGCTGAGCCTAAACGCGGTAACGCTTTACGGCGTTAACCTGGTGGATAACGGCGTCCTGTCCAGCGATCAGAGCCTGGAACCGGACAACTGGCTGATGAGCACGAACGCGGTGTGGTATCAGCGCACCGGCGGCCCGGACGGCAAAGCCATGATTACGGTCCGTCCGACTTCGCTGTTCAAATTGAACCAGACCGGAATTACGCTGGTGAAAGGAGAAAGGTACCGTATCAGCGCCATGATCCGGACGAAAAATTTCTCCTGCAGGAACGGTCGGCTGGTTGTTCATGACTATGGCTGGTACCATGACGCCGGCGTTCTGAATTTTCCGGCTGATTCCCCCTGGTGCCGCGTTGAAGCGGAATTTGTTGCCTTCGAGTCCCAAAGTTGCCGCTATGATGTGATATTTTATCTGGCGGATACCAAAGGTGAAATCTCGATTGCCGATATCACCCTTGAGCCGTTGACAGCCAAAGCCGCGGAATCGTCGTTCAGTCCGATGGGGAACCTCAAGGGGCGTTACCTGATCCCGCAGGAGCCTTGTCTGAACGCCTTGCCCGCCGGGCAACAGGAAATGACATTGTTCTGGGGCTACCCGGTTAAGGCGGACACCCGTTGCGAGATCACCATTGACGATCATCCTTGCCCGCCGGCCAAAATCGAGAACTACCAGGTCAAAGTACCCTTGCGCGGGTTGTCCGCCGGTCAACATCGGCTGCAGGCGCGCGTTGTCCCGGAAGAAGCGGGGGTAGAAACCAGGGTTTGTGACGTCGCCTTCGGTTTTGCGCCCGTGCTTCCCGAGGCGGTGGGCGCGCGAGCCTGCAACAGTCTGGTCACTGAACTCGTCAATCAGCCGGTCGGCAGCGGGGCGAATGATATTTCCTTTGTCAATCCGCGCGACGGCTGGCTTTTCTTTGCCGTTGAAACTCCGGGAGTGTGCGAACTGACGCTGGAAGGCGAAAAAACGCCGTTGATAGCGGCGGATAGTCCGCGTCGTGAGACCATGCGGCGGCTTAAGGCCGGCACACATCGTCTCCGTGTGGGGCCTGGCGCAGTCTCCGGTCGCTTAATTGTCCGGGCCATTCCCGGACTGTTTAAATATCCGGCCTGTACCAGCGCCTCGGCTTCGCCCGGTGGAGAATTGGATTGGAATTTCCACAAAAAATATGTCCTCGACGCGTGCAATATCCTGAACGGCCCCAGTATTCCGCCGGAACACCGGGCCGAAGCCGCCGCAACGGGGGTCGAATGGTTCGCCAATATCGGCGTAAGTAAATATGTCGATTCCATGGACGGCAAGGCGCTGGCGGAAAAAATTGGGAACGGAGCCGCTTTTACGAACCCGAGCTATAGCGGCACGACCATGGACGAGTTGTTCTTCTATCGTTCCGCCGAAAGTCTTATTCATTACTCCGACGCGTTGCGCAATATCCGCAATCCCGCCGACAAACACATTTATACCTGGTTTGTCGGCAGTCCCTCCATTCCCGGACTGCACAACTATTTCATTTCCACGGCAATGAACGTTTCCGGCGGTCGCGGAGTTATGCTGTTCGAAGCATATTGTGCCTCGCAGGCCACTGAAACAGACGCGCGCTCATTTGTGGAAAATAAAATTCTGACCGTCATCCGCCAGATGAATAAATTCATGCCGGGAGCGACCCCCAAACTGGGAATCATTCTGGGCAACTTTACGCTGATGCCCTATTCGCTGGATCATCATCCGGATGTGGATTACAAATATTTTCTTGATCTGCAAATGAACATCATTGCGAATCATCCCGAATGCCGCGGTCTGGCGGTGGTCGGTTACTGGAGCTTCATGTATTCCGACGAGGAAATGGCGCGGTGGTCGTTCCGGCTGCTCCGCCATTATGCGATCGAGGGGAAAACGGCGATGCTTTCGGAACAATACGGTTACAAGTATTTGCCCGGCCTACTGCGGAACTGCGATTTTTCCCATGACCTCAAATATTGGAACGCCGAAGGCAATATCCGGGTAGCCTCGCATCCTTCATTCGGCACTAAGAATATGGGGTTGTGGATGGCGGCCACCGGCCTCGGCGACGATTTCGCCGTATTCAAGCGGGGGGAAAAAGCGAACACCCTCAGTCAGACCGCGACCGGACTGATTCCGAACCGGCTCTATTCCCTTCAGTTTGCGGTTGCGAATCTGGCCGATGTGAAAGCCGACAGAGTCAATCCCCGCAAATTGGAGCTCAAGGTCGATCTGGACAAGGCGGCGATCATCCCCGAGAAAAGCTATATCCATGTCGACAACCGTAAGGCGACCGAATCGGGGGCTAAGATTAATAATAACTTCGGGCGAATCAACCTGCACCGGGTTGTCTTCCGGGCGACGTCGCCGACGCAGGAAATAAAATTCAGCGATTACGGCGCGCCCGGCGAAGAGCTGCTGCTGAATTTTGTCCAGTTGAAACCTTATTTTGAGAATTGACCTGGAGAAGCCCCGCTCGAAATCCGCCGGGGGCGGACACATGCGGAAGTAAAATAATATTTGAAACCCGAGGAAAGCGTTTATCATGGAAAAGATGTTGTTGTGCGTGATGCTTGCCGGTCTGGCGTTGCCGGGGTGGGCGGAGAAATCCAGAGCCATGAAAATCGAGGATGTCGATCCTAATTTCAAGGTGGCCAAAATCGGCGGTACGGCTATCAATTGTTTCAATATCGATACGGCGCCGTTTCAACTGTCCGGATTTCCCTGGCGCAAGCCGTCCGGGGCCTTCTATCGTTTGCCGGAGGCGTTCACCGAGAAGGAGGTGAACAAGCGGGCGCTGCTGGTTGCCGGTCATACTTCCGGGGGATGATCCGTTTCCGGACGGATTCTCCGGTTATTGCGTTGCGCGCCGAGATGGATGCGTATTATGAGATGAGCCACATGGCGCGCAACGGCAGCGCCGGGGACGAAGCTGGAGGAGCCGACCCCGCGCTGTGAATAATCCGGTGTTGTTCTACGGTTCGTCGATCACCCATGGCGGCTGCGCCACCCGTACCGGCAACAACTATGCGGCTATGTTATGCCGGGCGGTCGATGCGCCGCTGATCAATCTGGGTTTCTCCGGCAGCGGTTGCGGTGAGATCGCGATTGCCCGTGCAGTAGCCGATTTGAAACTGTCGGCGGTGGTCATGGATTACGATCACAACGCGCCGAGCGTGAATCATCTGGCCAGGACCCACGAGTCCTTTTTCCGCGCCCTTCGGGAAAAACAGCCGGAGTTGCCGGTCATCATCATGTCCAAATGTGATTTCAAGGGTACGAAGGATGAGATCAAACGTCGTGAGGTCATCCGTAAAACCTATGAAAACGCCGTCAAGGCCGGGGACAAAAAGGTGTGGTTCATCGACGGAGAGACGTTGTTCGGCAGTGAGAATCGCGATGCCTGCGGCTGCCACCCCAACGATTTGGGTTTTTATCGTATCTATCGCGCGGTATTGCCGGTGTTGCAGTTGGCGCTGAAGCAGCAATAAAAAACAGTAAAAAGGACTGAGAATATGAAAATCACAGGAATAAAGACGTTTATCTGCGATGTGTACCGCACCAATTGGGTGCTGGTCAAGGTGCTTACGGATGAAGGGGTGTATGGGGTCGGCGAGGCCACGCTGGAGCATCGCGAACTGGCGGTGGAGGCGGCGTTGCGCGAGCTGGAACGTTATCTCATCGGCAAGAATCCGCACCGGATCGAAAGTTTCTGGTCCGAAAACCATCGCGACGCGTATTGGCGGGGCGGGCCGGTATTGACCACGGCGCTGTCGGGTATCGAGATGGCTTTGTGGGACATCAAGGGCAAAGTGCTGGGCGTACCGGTCTATCAGTTGCTGGGCGGCAAGGTGCGCGATGCGGTGCCGTGTTATGCCAACGGCTGGTTCGCCGGTTCACGCACCCCGGCGGAATTCGCGGCCAAGGCAAAGGCAACCGTAAAATCGGGTTTCAAGGCGTTGAAATGGGATCCGTTCGGTTCGGCCTACCTGACCATGACCGTGGACGAGTTTGCCGCCGCGATCGACTGCGTGGCCGCTGTCCGGGAGGCGGTGGGACCGGGGGTGCATCTGTTGATCGAGGGGCATGGGCGGTTCAACGTCCCGACCGCCGTGCGGGTCGGGCTGGCGCTTGAGCGGTTCGACATCACCTGGTTTGAGGAACCGCTGCCGCCGGGCGATCTCGAGGGGATAGCGGAGGTGAAAAGACGGATCAATATTCCGATTGCCGCCGGGGAGCGGCTTTACACCCGCTGGGATTTCAGGGAACTCTTCACGCTGAAAGCGGCCGATTATATCCAGCCGGATGTTTCGCATTGCGGCGGTATCATGGAACTCCGCAAGATCGCGGCCATGGCGGAATGCTATTTTCTGCCGTGCTGTCCGCACAACCCGCTGGGAGCCGTCACCAACGCCGCGACGCTCCAGATCGCCGCCTGCACGCCGAACTTCCATCTGCTGGAAACGATGTCCAACGATGTGTCCTACCGCCATCTGCTCACCACCGAGAAGGTGGATTTCGCCGACGGCATGATACGGATTCCAGAGCTGCCGGGACTGGGCATTGACATCAACGAGGAAGAGTTGCTGAAACATCCCTACCAGCCGCACAACCTGCGGCACTACAACGGCGATCTGACCATGATCCGGCCCCGTGACAGTCAAGGATGGTATGGCTCCGGCAGATAGAAGCAATCGAATAGTTTATCCGATCCCGGACCATGCGTCCGGAATCCAATTATAACTTAAGGAATGAAGAAAATGCGTTTTAAAAACCAGGTTGTGTTAGTGACCGGGGCGGTCCGGAATACCGGACTGGCCATTGCGGAAGCGTTTGCCCGGGAGGGTGCGATAGTGGCGTTGAACGGCCGCAAAGCCGGGGATGTGGCCCGCGAGGCCATGCGGATCCGCGAAATTTGTAAAGCTACCGTGCTGGAAGTCCCCGCCGACGTGTCCGAGCCGGATCAGGTGGCCGGCATGTTCCAGAAGATCGACAGGGAATACGGCCGCGTGGACGTCCTCGTCAACAACGCCATTGTGCAGGGGATGGGGTACTCGCTGGTCGACACCCCGCCCGAGTTTCTCGAAGAGGTATTCCGGATCAACGTGTTCGGCACCTACTACTGCGCGCAGGGCGCGGCGCGGCTGATGCTGAAGAACGGCAAGGGCGCCATCGTCAATATCGGTTCGGTCACGGCGGAACGAGCGCTGCGCAACCGCAGCGTCTATCTGTCCAGCAAGGGGGCGATCAACTCGCTGACCCGGGGTATGGCGGTCGAACTAGGACCGCAGGGCATTCGCGTCAACTGTGTGGTCGCCGGTTATATCTACAGCGACCGCTGGCCGGTGCTGGCTGACGGCGTGACGGAACGCCGCCGGGCCAATATCCCGCTGGGCCGGGAAGCGCGGGGCAGCGATATCGCCGGTGCGGTAATGTTCATGGCCTCCGACGATGCTTCCCGGATCAACGGCGCCAGTCTGACCGTCGACGGCGGATTGTCGATCCAGTTCCTCCCAGCCGATCTGGATGTCTAACCCACTTGTCGAGAGGTAGAAAATGAATATCATATGGCTTACGCAAGGCGGATTTTTGTTTGAATCCGGCAATAATCGGTTGCTGGTCGATCCCTACATGGGCGACAGCCTGGAACCCCGGGGCATGAAACGCATGGTGCAGTTTCCGCTGGAGCTGAGAGACCTGAACCCGGATGTTTTTCTCACTACCCACGATCATTTGGATCATCTCGATCCCGATGCCGTCACGGCGGTGGCCGCGGCGTATCCGGACTGCGTTTTCGCCGGTTCCGAACGCTCGTACCGTCACTTCGGCGAACTGGGAATTCCCGAGGCGCGGCGGAAATTGCTGCAACGCGACCAGACGCAGCATTTGGGCGGATTCGACATCCTGCCGGTTTTCGCCAGACATTCCGATCCCTCCGCCATCGGGGCGGTGATCTCCGTCGGCGGAAAACGACTGTACCTGAGCGGCGATACCGAATTCGATCCCGCCATTATCGCCAATCCGCAACTCCATGGCCTGTATCTGATTTTGATCTGCATCAACGGCAAATTGGGCAATATGACCATGGAACAGGCGCTGGAGGTGGTGAAAGCGCTGCGCCCGGCCAAGGCATATCCGATGCACTACGGCCTGTTCGCGGTCAACACCGCCGATCCGCAACCGTTCATCGACGGCTGTCGTGCGAACGGCGTCGCGTCGCTGGCCATGACCCCCGGTCAAGTCAACCAACTCTAAACCATGAGGATCAACATGATTCCTGAAGGTATAATTCCACCGGTGTTAACCCCGCTCAAACAAAATCAGGACGTCGATTTCGCGGCATTCCGGCATCTGCTGGATAAACTGATCAACGGCGGGGTTCACGCTCTGTTCGTGGCGGGAACCGCCGGATTCGGCTCGGTGCTGACCGAAAAACAGTACTGCGAAACAATCGAGGAAGCTGTCGGACATGTCGCCGGACGGCTGCCGGTACTGGCCGGAGTCCTTGAACCGTCGACCATGCGCGGCGCGGCATATCTGAAATTTCTGGAACGCAGCGGCGTGAGTGCAGCCGTAGTGGTCGCCCCATACTATCTGCGGGCCGGAAACGAGACGCAACTGCGGCGGCACTTCGGCCGGTTGCGGGAGGCCTCCGACCTGGAACTGGCCGTCTACAACATCCCGATGTGCACCGGCACGACCATCCCGGCCGGCCTCCTGGCCGAACTGGCCGGACGCGGCTGGATTTCCGCCTGCAAGGACAGTTCCGGCGATCCGGTCTATTTTGCCGAACTCTGCCGCGCCGGACAGGCGCACGGCATGAGGGTTTATCAGGGGATGCGTCCGGATTTCGCGCAACTGGCGCAACTTGGCGCGTCCGGCTGCGTGCCGGTGCCCGGCAATGTCAGCCCGGAACTTTTCGTGACTGCCTGGAACCAGCGCCGTAACCACGCGACCTTGCCGGAGCTGCAACGGCAATGCGATGTAATCTGGGAACGGCTGGTAACCGCCGGGGATTTCTTCAGCCGTTCGCTCAAGGCCCTGGCGGAACAAGGCATCGGCTCCGGCGTCATGCCCGAACCGTTCAACGAGGCATAACCGCACACTATGAAAAAGGATTATTTCAATGAAACTTAGTAACGAGCTTATTCTTAAGGCTCCAAACCAACAAAATGATACGCTGGCGCTTGCCTGGAATGAACTGCAGATTCTTTGGAAAAAGCGGTTCGGCGATTTGAGCACCAAACACGCACCGATAGTTTTAAAAATAGATTTTGTACTGAGTCCGGCAACCAATGGATTTTCCGTTCATGTCGCTTCGGACAGCCTAACGTTCCGGGCATCGACCACGGTTGATATCTTGTATGCGATATACGATTTCGCGGAGGAATGGCTTGGTTTTTGCTTTTTCGAACCTGGCGTCGACCGGGTGAGCCACAAAACTGATAGCGTGGAATTGCCCGACGGCAGGCTGCTCGCCTCCGGGCAGCCCGGCCTTGTCCGGCGCGGCTTTATCCAGGAATTCCCGTTCGGCGAATACAGTTATGAAATCGGCGACTGGATGGCCAAAAATAAGCTGAATTATCTGTTGACCTGGATGAAGTACTACGACGAAATGCCGGAAGCGATGAAGGCGTTTTATCGCTTGCGCGGCATTGAGATTGAAAGCGGCCATCACAATTTCAATTATTGGATACCGCCGGAAAAATACTATCAATCCCATCCGGACTTCTTTGCGGTTCTCGCCGGCAGAAGAATCAGTCCGACCATGGACAAATCTGCCTTGCTGCTGAGCGAACAGCTTTGCACGACAAATCCGGCGCTGCGGGCGGAAATCGTGAAAAACATGGTCAAGTATTGTCGAAAACACCCTGAAATCAGAACCATTTCCTTGATCCCTAACGATGGTTTCGGCTGGTGCGAATGTGAACGGTGTTCCAGTTTTTATGACAAAAATCTAAAAGGCGGTTTTTACAGCGTTTCGGCCCATGTTTATAAAGCGGACAAAATTTACCATGACATGGTCCGCGATATCGTCGCTCAACTGGGACAACTGCTTCCTGACGTCAACGTCACCTTCTGTGCCTACGTAAACTACTGCACTCCAGCTCCAGGCTTCCGACTGGAAAAAAATCTGACGGTGCATTTCGCCCCATATTGGCGTTGTATCAACCATCGGATCGACGATGCGGACTGTCCGATCAATTCGCGTTACGCCGACGATCTGGACCAATGGCTGAACGTAAAAAACGGTGGAGAAGTCAACATTTACGAATATTACATGGGGATCAACCTGTATGTCGGACTGCCGATGGTTCATCATGAGGATATTTTCGATGAAATGGCCTGGTATGCGAAAAAAGGCATTGACGGCGTCCTGACCCAGTTTCATTTCGCCAACTGGACCAGTTATGGACTTAATTATTACCTGATGGCGAAAGCCGCTTACGGCGCCGATAAGAAGCATGCCGTCGCAGCCGCCTTGCAAGGCATTTTCGGAGATGACGCGGCCATGGCCGGCGAATTTTATGCCGCAACAAAAAAAATGGTATTGAGTACCGGACCTTGCCATATCCCCTATCCCTATGCCTTGTTCCGTCGTACCTCAATCGAACAATATCGGGAACTTCATGCTCTAGCCGACGTCTTGCGGCAGCGCGCTCCGGATGACGAATTTCGTCGCGCACTCGTTTTATGGGCGGAATATCTGGTACGGTTCAAGGAGCTTTTTGACCGTTATTACCGCATCGGGGTTACGGTCGCGGAAATCGACGCCTTGCGACAATGGCTGCATGGCCTGCCGTTACAGATTGTTGTACTTGAGAAAGTCGATCTGCTGTTCGAGGCATGGATGGAATGTGTGAAGACCGGGCGGCAGTGGCTACACTTCAATCTGGAGTGGGAAGATGAATACATCCGTCGACATTGTCAATGCTTGAATGCCATTAACGAGAGAGGAACGCGATAATGCAACGCATAATGATTTCACATTTACCGGTAAAGGCAGTAACACGCGGGCCTCGCCGTAGCGTAAAAAAGCTCATCCGCGGAAAATGGCGTAGAGTAAAAAACTCATCTGATAGAGATGACGGCTATCTAAAAACTTTCCGTCATTTCGCAAGTCAAATATTCCAAGGGATTTTTCTCGTATCAGGCAAATTTATTTCAGACTTTTTGTTGATTTGGAATAAATTTAACTTAAAATTGCATGACCAGACAATAGCAGTCCAGCCGGGAGCGAACCGGAAAAGAAGATAATGGGCGAAAATCAGTTACGCTACCTGGCGGTAGTAGTACTTCAGCAATCCGCCAAGTCGTTCTTTGGTTTTGACTTTACCAGAGCAATTTCCAACTTTTTCTGCCGGAAATGGGATCGTATTGTTTAACCCTTGATGATTACGTTCTTGATGAAAATGACTGATATATTCATTCAGAGTATATTGTAAGGCTTTTTTGCCAAACAGTACCTGCCGGTCAAGAATTTCAACTTTTACTGACTTTACCCAACGCTCCGCGTAAGCATTCAAATTTGGGGACATTGCCGGAAGCTTTAAGGCTTTGATTCCGGCTGTGTTCATTATCGTATCAACCTGAGCAGTATATTTTGTGTCACGATCATGAATCAGATATTTTGCGTTCTGAAGTTCGCCATCCCAACCGGTCAAGTTTCTGGCGACCTGCGCCATCCATTCTCCATTGGGATGGGTGGTAATTCCGCCAATGACAATTCTGCGGGTTTTAACTTGAATGAAAAACAACCGTAGGGTAAAAAAACTCATACGCTGAAAATGACGGCGCTTTAAAAGCTTTCCGTCATTTCGCAAGTCAAATATTCCAAGGAATTTTTCTCGTAACAGACAAACTTCTCAAGCAGTTTTGTGATTTTGTATGATTTTTTTGCTTCAATTTACATAACCAGACAATAATAGTCCAGCCGGGAGCAAACCGGAAGAAAAGGGTAATGGACGAAAATCAGTTACGCCGCCTGGCGGTAGTAATACTTCAGCAGGTCCGCCAAGCCGTTCTCTGGTTTTGATTTTACCAGAAATATTCCCGACTTCTACTGCGGAGAATGGAATGGTATTGTTTAATCCTTGATGATTACGTTCCTGATGAAACTACCCCACAACTGACGATAAAAATGGAAGCGGATTTAAAGGTGATTTCCTCTGAAAGAAAAACGGCTAACAATCTCTTCCAGGGCTAATAAGACACTGAAAATCAATAAATTACACCATCTCTTTATGCTAGAGGTACTTTTCGTTTAATTTGAACATGCTCCACCATTTTATTTTCCGATCTTTGAACAGCAGATAAATTACTGCGGCAAAATGACACACGTTCACTCTTGCGATGTCAGTGCAGTTTTCATCTTCCGGAAAATCAAGGCTGTAGGCTAGCGTTGGTTGCGCGGTGGCAAAGCGCAGAAGCAATTCGATTCGCTGCTCATCGGTGAACTCGTCAGAGTAGCGGGCCATCGCCTCCCGCAGTTCATTAAGCGTTATATGCGTTCCAGTTCTTCCTGTTCTTCCCAGGTAACACCATATGGGAATCCCCATGAGGTATACCCGGCGATAAAGGCAAAGTCTTCATCCGAATCGCTGTTTTCAAGCAATGCAAGCACATGTTCCTTTTCGTATTTGAGTCTTTCGCGTCGTTCCAGTTTGGCTTGCTTTATGGTCGCGGCCGATTGCTTGAAAGCCTTTACGTCTTTCGGGGTAATTACCACCCCCAGCAGCCGCAACTCTTCAATCGCTGTTTCCGGCTTCAAATAAAACCATTTGGCATAACGCCGAATCCGGTAAATCAAATCCGGAGACTGCATGAAATGCCTTTTCGGAGCCACCGCCAGTCGCTGCTCTCTGGTTAATCCGCCGCGCATTTTACCCGCCATTACCTAATGTTCTCCGCATATGGAATATATCGACCGGGCGAGCCCGTCATCTTATTTTTTCTCATTTATTTTGATTTCAGTCAAAGAGTTTATGGAATAACTCTTCGGCCATCTTCCGTCCTTCCGGCGTTATGATGACTGATTTCGCTTTCCCTTTGGGATTGCCGATAAATCCTTTTTGATGAAGGCGATCCAAAGTGTCCCAATCGAACCCTTTCCAGGCTCTGTCTTCGTCCCACATGTTCAGGAACAGCAATGCAAGTGTCGCTTCATCGATTTTGTCTTGATTGTACTTCATTTCAGACTCCTCCTGTTTTTTGAAATACACATGTTTGACTGTTTATTTTATGGCTGTTAGCCTTCATCCAGTACCGCCGTAAAACCGGAATCATCTCCCTGATGAAAATATATCTGCACAGAAGGCTTGTTTCCGTTCAATAAATTGACGCAGTCGTGTCCGGAAGCCAAATCACCCTCGTCTTCACCCTCATCCTCTATTTTTTTGCAGTGCATAATCCTGCGGCCGGTTCGTCTTCACGCAATCAACCATAGTCCTGACCCATTTAAAATCACTTGTCATATATACTGTTCAATCCTTCATTTTTGGCATGTCCGCCAGAAATTCTATCGCGGCTTCTGCTGCGGAATCTATTTCGGCGCGGGTATGGGCGGCGGAAATGAAGTTCAATTCAAATTGCGAGGGGGACAGGTAAAAACCGCGCTTGAGCATGTGGCGGAAAAATGCCGCGAACGTCCCGGTGTCACAGCTTTTAACTTCCTCCAGGTTGCGCAACGGCGACCGGCCGGTGAAAAATACGGTGAATATGCCTTTATAAGCGGCACAATGAACATTGAGCTGCTTTTCTACCGCGAAACGGTTGATGCCGCCGGCAAAAACATCGGCCAGTTCTGCCATTGCCGGATATGGGTTGAGTCGGCGCAGGGCGTTCAGGGTGGCGATCCCGGCGGCGGCGGCGACCGGGTTGCCGCTCAGGGTGCCGGCCTGATAGACTTGCCCGAGCGGGGCCAGTTGCTCCATGATCTGCCGGCCGGCGGCGATTGCGCCGAGCGGCATGCCGCCGCCCGCGATCTTGCCGAAAGTCGTAATGTCCGGCGTGATGCCGGACAGCGTCGCATACGCTCCGGCATGGAATCTGAAACCGGTAATGACTTCATCAAACACCAGCAGCGCACCGTGTTTGCTGCAAAGCCTGCGCAGCGCTTCCAGAAAACCCGGCTCCGGCACGACCAGCCCCATATTGCCGGCGACCGGTTCAACGATTACCGCGGCGATGGTATCGCCCTCTTTTTGAAAAATGTCTTCCAGGGCGGCGACATCATTGTACGGCGTGGAAATGACTTCCGCGACGGCGCTTTCGGGAACGCCCAGCGAGGCGGGCATGGAGTTGGTCAGCAGACCGCTGCCTGCGGAAACCAGCAGATAATCGGCATGACCGTGATAACAGCCGTCGAATTTAACAATGCGGCTGCGGCCGGTACAGCCGCGGGCCAGCCGGAGCGCGGTCATCACCGCCTCCGTGCCGGAATTAACCATGCGCACCATTTCCGCATGCGGGACTAAACCGGAAATCAGTTCGGCAAACTCCACTTCATAAGGATTGCAGGCACCGAAACTCAGACCGTCTTTTGCCGCCGAAATGACCGCCGAAACAACATCCGGATGCGCATGTCCGAGCGCCAGCGGCCCCCAGGAGCCGCAGAAGTCTATGTATTCATTGTCATCCGCGTCGTAAATGCGGGCGCCGGAACCGCGTTTGATGTAAACGGGGTCGCCGCCGACCGCGCGGAATGCCCGCACCGGGCTGTTGACGCCGCCGGGAATATGTTTGCAGGCACGTTGAAAAAGCTTTTGTGATTCGGTCATATCAATCCTATTCTTTCAGTAGTTTATCATATTGACTGGCCCAGTACGAAATAAAGATGTCGGTACCGGCGCGGGACAGGGCTCCGACGGACTCGCGCACCAGCGTCTTGAGATCGCCCCAACCCCGTTCAGCGGTGGCGATCAGCATGGAATATTCACCGCTGACGTTATAGGCGGCCACTGGCAGCAGCGTGCTTTCCTTCAGGCGGCAGATGATATCCAGATAGAACAGGGCGGGCTTCACCATCAGCATGTCCGCGCCTTCGCTTTCGTCCAGCAGTGATTCAAGCATGGCGGTGCGAAGATTTCTCCAGTCGGCCTGGTAAGACTTGCGGTCGCCGGACGACGGCGCGGAATTTGCCGCCTCCCGGAACGGTCCGTACATGCCGGAGGCGAATTTAGTTGAATAACTCAGCAGCAGCGTATCCTGATAACCGGCGCATTCCAGCGCCTGCCGGATGGCGGCGGTCTGGCCGTCCATCATGGCGCTGGGCGCAACCGCGTCAGCTCCGGCGGCGGCATGGGACAACGCTATTTTCGCCAGCAGTTCCAGACTGGGGTCGTTAACCACTTTGCCGCTGCCGTCGAGTACGCCGCAGTGGCCGTGGGAAGTATATTCGCAAAGGCAGACATCAGTGAAGATTACCAGATCCGGCCAGGCGATTTTCAAGGCGCTGACCGCACATTGGACCACGCCGTCCGGCGACCAGCCGTAATCACCCGCCGGGGTCTTGCGTTCAGGCCCGACCACGCCGAAAATCATCAGCGACTTGATCCCCATGGCACGGACTTCGCCCGCCGCTTCAACCAGAGTGTCGACGGAGTAACGGAACTGCCCCGGCATTGCCGCCAGCGGCTGTTTGATGCCGATGCCTTCCACCACGAACACCGGCCAGACAAATTTCTCCGGCCCCGGCAGCGGCGCGGCCAGCATATTGCGCAACGTCGCGTTTTGTCTCAAGCGGCGCAGCCGCAAATCCGGAAATCCGGCAAAGTTTTTAGACATATTTTTAACCTCATTATTTAATACATTGGAGTCAGAATTCAGGAGTCAGCAGTCAGAATGAAAGGCATAAAAACAACAGTCAGAATGGGAGACATAATTACCAAATCCTGACTTCCGCTTTTATTCCTTGTCTTCATTTAATCAGTCTTCTGTTTTGATTTATTCTGCCTTCCTGTTTTATTCTCTGTTTTCAGGATTTATTCTGACTCCTGACTCCTGACTCCTGACTTCTATTCCCCTGTTAATTTACTGCTGATTTTTTTAACTGCCAGCGCATAAATCATCGATTCAACCGTCGCTTCAGCTCCCTGCACGATTTCAGCCCCCGGCAGCAGTTCTCTCAACTTGAAAGCCGTCGGATTGCCGATTGCGCAGATTATTTTATTCTCCAATACTGATGACGGAAAATTTTCAAAGAATGCGTTTGCCGAGGAAACGCTGGTAAAGAGCGCCGCGTCAAACGGCGGCAGTCTGTCGTAATGCACCGGATGGTTGTTATACAGCACAAAATCAGTAACCGATGCCGCCATCTTCCGCAACTCCGTACACAGTTTCTCGCCGGCCAGATCCGAGCGCAGCCGCAGAACGGTATGTTTCGGCAGGATTTTCCCGCGCAGCGCATCCAGCAGACCTTGAGTGCGGAAATCCTCCGGAGCGTAAACTTCCGGGTAAATGCCGTGCGTGATAAACGGTTCCGCAGTGCCCGGCCCGCAAACCGCCAGCGACGGCAGTTGCCGCAGGTCAAATTTCACCCTGCATGCCGCGTCCAGCAGGATTTTCGCGGCAGATGGGGAGGTGACAATCAGCCAGTCCGCGTCGGCAATTTTGGTCAGCGCCTCCGGCGCATTGGTGGCGGGCATCAGTTCAATCATCGGACGCAGCGCCGGACGCCCGTCAAAATCCAGGACCGCCGCTTTCGCTTTTTCCGACAAAGCCGCGCTGCCGGCGAACAGCACGCGCATCCCGCCGAGCGCGCCATGCTTCGGAAAGAGCAGGCTCCCGTCGGCGGCGGCTCCGGCAATGACGATGCCGGGCAGACTGCTGTCAGGAACTTTGGCGGCAATGTCCGCCAGCGTGCCGGAAATAATCAACTCCTCGTCGCCGCCTGCATCAAACACCACCGACACCGGCAGCGAAGCGGGATATTCTTCAGCTTCGAGTTCCTCCATGACCTCGCCGATCCCGGAAACCGCCATGAAAAATACTTTGGAGAATGCCTTCTCCTCCGCCGCGGAAAACCATTCAATTCTATCCGATCCGGATTTGCGCGGGGTGGCCGCGGTAAAACCTCTGGACAAGCCGCGCCGGGTCAGCAGCAGCCCGCTGGCGGTTGTCGCGGCATTCAAGCTGGAAACGCCCGGCAGCGCCCGGTAGGGCAGTTCATATTCATCCAGCAACCCGGCCTCCTCGGCAAGACGCCCGAAAATGCCCGGATCGCCGCCTTTCAGCCGGACGACATTCAAGCCGCGCCGCGCCGCGTCAACCAGTTTACGGGAAATCTCCTCCTGGGAGAAGGCGTGACGCCCCTTGCGTTTGCCGACATCCACTTTTTCCGCGCCAGCCGGCAGCAGTTCCAGCAGTCCGGCCGGGCAGATGGCGTCATAAAAACAGATATCGCAGTGCTTCAAAGCATTGACCGTTCCCAGCGTGACATTATCAATCGTTCCGGTACCGGCCCCGGCGAAAATCACCGGTTTGACAAAAAGTTTGCGCAGCAGATTAAACCGGCGGTCGCCTTGTCTGAAAGTCACCGCCAGCAGCCCCTGCCCCGGCGGCGGCGTCAGTTCATGCAGCGGAATATATTCGGAAATACGGTCAGCCATGCCGATGCGGTTGAGCCCGGCCGCCGCCATGATCAGCAGATCGTAACCGCCCTTGTCCAGTTGCGCGATCCGCTGATCAATATTGCCACGGACGGACAGCATCACCGCCTGCGGGAAACGCCTCCGGCAGTAATCTTCGCGCCGGGCGCTGCTCACGCCGATGCGCGGCGTATCCGGAATCCGGGAAACGCCCGGCGGCAGAATCAGCACGTCGCGCGGGTCTTCCGGCCACGGCAGATACAGCAGATCAATTCCGGCGCACAGTTCCTCCGGCAGATCTTTCGCGCTGTGCACCGCGCAATCAATCCGGCCTTCAAGCACGGCCTCATCCAGGTCGCGGGTGAAAAAATCGCCCGGTGTCAGCCGCAGATCGGTCGCCTTGTCGCGGTCTCCCGGCGAAGACATGCTGACAAGTTCAAATTTCAGGAGCGGAAAAATCCCGCACAGCCGGTCAATCGCCTGCCGCGTCTGCGCCAGCGAAAGCCTGCTGTCCCTGGTTCCCGTCAGTATAGCTCTGGACAAATTTTTCATATAGTTCCCGGTGCTCCCCGATTATTTGACTGGCCGCGGCAAAAACTTTTTCCATCGTGAAATCATTATGCCGCTGCTGTTTTTTGAGATCCTCCATATCGGTGACGGTAATATCCGGACGCAGCGCGGCAACCGCTTCCGCCACATTGCGCGGCACGCCCAGATCCACCACCACCGCCCCGGCCTTGAACAGTCCGGCCAGTTCCGCGGTAATCGCCGGCTGCTCCGAGGCCAGCGCGGTAACCAGCAAATCCGCCGCCGGCAGTTTAGCTTTTATCCTGCTCAATTCCGAAATAAAAACATTGTTCCCGGCCGCTTCCGGGCATTGCGAGTGATACAGCCATTCAATGCGTCCGGCTTTCCCGGCCAGCAGTTTTTTCATGACGGCGCCGATGCTGCCGGTGCCGGCAATCACCGCATTGCAGCCGGACAGTTGCGGCATCGCGGATTCAATGAAATTATAAGCCAGGTCTTCAATCTCCTGCGTTTTCAGCAATGCGGCAGTTTCATTCCGGATATGTTTTGAAGCGTGCAGCACATGGTCGCGCAGCGTGTTCATCAGGCTGCCGCCCCAGTTTTTTTCATCCGCCAACTGCCAGGCGTCTTTCATCTGGGCGGTAATGTGATTCTCGCCGGGAGTCTGCGAAAAAAGCCCACCGGCCGCCAGGCACAGATGGGCAAAAGCCTCAAAGCCGGTTTTGACATAGTAATGTTCTTCGTCAAGGCCGGTGAAGTTCAGAATCAGTTTTAAAGTATCAATCAGCGGCGGCGAAATATGGGCCGCCGCAATCAGTTCTATCCGGTTGCAGGTGTTCAGCAGCACAAACCCCTGGATTCCCCACAGGTTCGCGATCATGCCCCCTGCCCGCTCCAGCGCGGAACGCCCCAGATGCAGCGGTTCGCGCCGCTGCTGCGCGATATAGTTGTGATCGGTGCCGATCACCAGCAGTTCAGTGTTTTCCAGCGACACGATATGCCGGGACAGGTTGTCCTTGATCAGCCGCGCTTTTCGGCAGGCGACCCCGCTGGAGGAAACCGCCACGGTGATCTCAGCGTTGCGGATGGTCGCGGGCGTGATGAACGAACCGCCGATCCAGTTCTGGTCCACGGAACACACCAGGATATTCCGCTGCTCCGCCAGTCCGGTGATCTTCAAGTTCAGCGCATGGTCATCGGTCGCGGCGTAGACTAGAAAAGCTCCGTCCAGATCGCTGTCCTGAAAATTGCGCGGATGCAGAACGATTCTGTTTTCTGCCGCCAGTGCGCCGATCTGCCTGGAAAATTCCGGAGCAATGACGGTGACCTCAGCTCCGGCGTCCAGCAGCTTCAGCAGTTTGCGCGAAGCCACCTTGCCGCCGCCGACCAGCAGGCATTTCCGTTTTCCCAGCAGCAGATTTACAGGAAAAGTATTCATTGCACTCTCGTATCAGTCTCGTTATTTTAGCATCAATATGTTTTAAAGGTTTATTAAATGTCAGAAGTTATACAGCAGGAGTCAGAAGTCAGGAGTCAGGAGTCAGAATGAAAAACGTAAAATCAAAATCCGGAAGAAAGAAGTATAAATTCAGAATAGAGACGTAGCTATCAAATCCCAAAGTTTCTTTACTGTTTGTTTTCATTTCTTCTGTCTCCTGATTTCCGGCTTCATTTGTGACCGTCTTTGTTCCATTCTCTTGACTTCTGTTCCCTGACTTCTCGCTTTCGTATTCCGTCTTTATTCTGTCTTCTGTATTATTGTCTTATTATAACTTCTTGATTATTAATATGTCGCTCCGATGGAGCTAAAAACAATTTTATGAATTTTTTAAACTATTAATATGCCGCGCCGCTGGCGCTTTCTTCTGGATTGCCTGTATTATTCCCTGTTTTCAGGATTTATTCTGACTCCTGACTTCTGTTCCCTAATTTCCTGCATTATTCTCTGTTTTCAGGATTTATTCTGACTCCTGACTCCTGACTCCTGACTTCTCCAAAGTTTCTACCGCCTCTTTCAGCTTATCACAAAACAACGCCGCAAACTCATCATATTCGCCAAGCCCTTTCAGCACCGGCACACATTTGATGCCGTCGCGTTCCAGCCTGACGCGCCAGGCCGCCTCGCCGTCTCCGGCCAAATCCTTTAGCACATGGCCGCCTGCGGCGATCAGCAGCGGCAGCAGATACGCTTTTTTGACCCCATGCTCTACCATATCCCGCCTGACGGAATCAAAGTCCAAAGCGCCCTTAAGCGTTGCCGTAAAAATCAAACGGTCCCGCTGTTTAAGCGCACCCGCCAAATCGTTAAAAACCTGATCATTGCCGCCGCCGGCATTATTATGGCCCATCAAAACTATAGCCTCATCCTTAGTTCTTTCCAGCGGCAACACGTTAATTAAGGTCTCGATGAACTGTTCTAAATCGGTTGTGGAATCCAGCAACGGGCATCCAACGCTGATTTTCATGTGCTCATTCTTCTCAACGCTGCCAAGCACAGAATTATACTCGCGCCCGGCGGCGACAAATAACGGCTGCACCGCAACACAGGAAAAACCTTCGGACTGGATTGAATGAATGGCCTCCGCCACCGTATCCGGCGCAGTAAACGCCCAGCGCACCGGCAGCAACGGAAACGCCTCCTTAACCACCCGTTCAATATTGCGGTACGCCCGCCAGGCCGTTTCCGCCGTAGCCCCGTGCGCCACCAGCAATATTACTGTATTTGCAGTTTCGTTCATCTATGATTTTCCTTGTTGCTAAAAATACTGCCCAATGGTTCAAGAACAAATGCCTTAAAGCACTTAGCTAATTCTGCTTTTAAAAAGGCAATTTTGTCTTTTTAATAGTTTTCAGCGGTGATCTTTAGCATGAACCGCAATATCTTTACTTATTCAACAATATTCAATATTTTGCGTCATACAGTATTTCTGATAATGGGGTCAAATTGTTAGTAATTATATTATAACCATAACCAACGTTTTCTTGATTTATATTTTGTTTTTCTTTCCAAGCAATAATGTCTTTATCAATATTGTTTACAGCGCTTAGAATTGAATAAAAAGATACCTTACAAGTTATTGATTCTGACTTCAATAACTGCTCTTTTATTTTCCCTTGCAACTCCTTGTCTTGCCTAATCCTTGTAAGCATAGGACTAATAAAGTTTTTATGATGACATTTAGCCTCATTATAGTTCTCAAATATTTTATCAAAAAAGTCCATAATATTATCTACGTCACGAAATAAGAACTTTAAATGGAAAACGGCAAATTCATTAATTTGATACTGAGGGTCCTTTAATTTTTCAAGAATTATTTTCAAGTTTGGGGATGCCGGCCACCCAATACATAAAGCCACAACTTTTCCATCATTCAGGGAATCATTGTCTAGTTTATTAACTACTTCATATATTTTAGCATCATCATTAAAATTGCCTCCCAATATCTGACCGGCTAAAGTTGCAATTGAATCGTTCGTGTCATTAACAAGTCTTAGGACTATGTTTTTTAGAAGTTTGCTTTTGGGTGAAGTTCTATTGAGAAAATCAATTAAATTTTGATCATTTATTTTATCTTCATTAGAAATAATGTAATCCATTATATGTGAATAAGATGAGGACGATTTATCAGAATACTTAGCCCAAAATCCCCATATTTTTTGTAAGTCATAACTACCATATGCGACCAACTGATTAAAATCCGATCTAACCTCTGAAATTAGGTAATCAAAATTGTTGATTAACAACTTAATCATGGCCGGACTCATTTCATGAAAAGACAATTCAAATGAGAAATGAGGATTAGCACTTTCTTGAGATTTCTCTTCCTTTAATGCAAAATATTCTGAAAGATGCTTTGTTATAAAGTAGCCGCAAAATGCTATTTGTCTCTGAACTTCAAGGTCAAATCCGCAATAAAAGACATTATTCTTACAAATAAGAGTTATTTCATCAGGATTGTAGGTCTTAAGATGATTAAAGTAATTAATTGCAGCTGTTGATTTAATTACGTCCTCTGATTCTTGCGAGAACATGGTCAACCTTTCTGCAATCGGGGTATCAATTGAAATTCTTTCTCCAATTTTCTCAACTAACTTCAATCTATAGTCTACCGCCAGTGGTTGAGATATTTTTATAAGGTCGTCAATAATGTCAATTTGTTCGGGATAAAATCTTATGAGAATATCAATATCTTCTGATGCGTTTTTCAAGTGGGATAAAACATAATTTTTTACTTTAGGTAAATCCTTATAATTTTCAACAATGCAATATTGAGCATTATAATATTCATTAAATGAACCACGGGGTAATAACTCAAGTTCTTCTTCAATGCATTTCTCAAGGATTTTTGTTTCAAAATAGTCCTTATCAAGTGCAATTAAAGATTGTATCGCTCTATCTCTGAAGGGTAATTCCTTGTTGAAAATAATATTTTCAAGAATTTCAATACCTTCTTGTTTATTATTTCTGAATACACTACTAATAAAATGAGCAGCATAACATTTACGTTTATTGGAACTTTTGAAATAATTTTCTAGAACTTCTTGTACTCCTATGTCCTCTTTCCAGCCTTCTATTAATGCCATAATAGGCCAATGAGGGAAATCTGATTTAGGTAAGTTATCAAGCAAATATCTCCTTGAATATTCAGTTCTTCCCACTAAACTTGCATATGCAATTTCCATCTCCTTAAATTCTTGCTGCTTAATCCATTCATCAATTACTGGAATTAATTTTTCATTGTTCCTAAAATAATTTACAAGGTACTGCCAATTTTTATGTACTTCCATCATAAGAAATGGAAATTTTTCATTTTTTAACTCATCAATAATTCGATCTACCACTAACGACTTTTTATTGAAACAGTGAAATAAAATTTTCCATGCAATATTATTGTTAATATCTCTACGATGATTGTTACGCTCCACAGAAGCGATGCATTTTTCGAGTAGCTTGTCATTTTCAGGCCAACCGTCAATAAAAATATTTAAAACTTCATCATCTAAAGTATAACTGGTCATCTTTTGAAGTTCAATAAAATAATTAAGTTCATCTTCTGTATGTTGTTGTAAATGAATCTTGAGTTTTGTAGCAAATAACGCTATACATGGGTGCTCGGTAGATTTAAATTTTTCTAAATATAAAAATTTTATTTCTTTACCAATATTTTCTGTTATAATACAGTTTAAAGCATAAGGCAATATCTCAGGATTGAAACATTTATCTAATATCTCAATAATCTTAGAATAAAGCCATTCATCTTTTATAAAAAATTTTATCGTGTTTGATGCATCAAGTTTTTGGTATTCATTCCCATTAATTAATGATTTTAGTATAAACGCTCTTTGAACCTGTGTGATATTGCCCAAGGAAATATTTTGTAAAGAATTTAATCTGTAATCATTGAATTTATAATTGTTGGGAAAATAAGTAAATAAGTAATTACAAACATCGTCTTTGATTTTTGCATTGTAGATTGACTCCAAAATGATCTTCCATAAGATATCTTTTGTATTTTTGTTTGTCTCGTATTCAAATTTATTAACAATCTCTTTAAGGCTTTCTTTCGCAATATCGACAGGGGCATTGTTCAAATTCAATAATAGTTCATACTTTAAAAATGTTGAATATGAAATTGCGTCATTAGACCGAGAGGTATCAATAAATGATAAATAATCCTTAAAGTCTTTCCCTTTCCTATTTGGGATCAGCCCAAATAAAAATGTAATTACCTGGTTCCAAGTCTGATTATTTGAGTACTCTCTAAGTATTTGGATAGTTACCGATCTATCAGATTCAAAAAGATATTTTGCGGCAAGAAATTCTTGAAACTGCCTATGCATAAATGCAATTTCATCATTTGACTTTTCAACGATAATTCCTATGTTATTAGCCCCAATATCTAAAAGACTTTTGCTGTATTTCTTTGCTTTGGGAATCTCATAGCCCATTAATTTAATTAGATAGGTTTCAATTACTTTTTGAGCCTCTGTTTTTAAGATCACTCCTTCATGACTTTCTTTTTGAATATGAATAGCTAATTCAGAAAAAACCTCTCCTAATTCAAAATCTAAATTATCTTCATCTATAATATTGGCTGATGTTCTTCGCCTTATGGGATGCTTACTAATTAAATGATCCGTAATAATTTCTAATGCTGTGATTTTATTCTTGGGAATAACAGAATCTTTAAATCGTTGTGCTATTAATATGCTAAGCAATAGTGGATTTTCAGATAATAGCTTAAAATCATTAGCTTTATTTAACTCTTCAAGAAAATTGTTGGTTTCATTCCTCGCATAATCAGGATCAGCATATTTAATAAACGCTGTCCATTTTTCATACCAATAAAAGATATACTTCTTTTGTTGTTCTTCAGAAAATGGAGCTAATTGTAGTTCATGCACATTTTGAAAAGAATCTTTTAAAAGCCTATAACCATACGGCCTACTTGAGTAGATTATAATTGCCTTAGCTATGTTTGCTTGAATTTCAATTTTTGATATTGCTTGTTTTGCAGCTGACGTACTAGTCCATTCGTCTATGCCATCAATTATCAATAAAAGCCTATTATCATCCAATGCATCTTTAACAACGCAAAATAAATTTTCTCTATTAATACTTTTAAACCACATTTCAAGCAATTCTGCAATGTTAAGATTTTCATTTATAGTTAAATTCTTTGTTATATATGCAAATGGCAACCAAATAGGCAATAAACCGCCCCATTCTTGAGAAATATTCATCAATTGAGGTTCGCTAGATAAAAGGTCTAAAACAATATAGTGCAATAATGTGCTTTTGCCTGAACCCGGGTCTCCCAAGATTACTGTTCGCCGATACTTCGGTAATATTGCATCAATGCTTACTCTTGTTTCTATACTTATAAATCGAAACTCTTCTTTAACTAAACTCTGCTCCTTTCTTTGATATTTATTATCAGGCATGTCTAATGAAGCATGTCTAATATTTTCATTGTTGATTTTCTTTATTTCTTCTGGAGAAATAAAAGCTTCATTCATTGTTTTTTCTTCCAATACATCTGGAAGAATAAATCGCTCCTGCAATAGAAATGAGAAATCGTTAAATTCTTGAGAAGGAATGCTGGGATCGTTTTGCTGGAATACAGTTGAATAAACGTTATATAGCTCTTTTCTAAACTTTGCTACCTCATTAGCATCAAGTTTACTGTTTAATTTTATTTCATTTAGCTTATCCTCTCCGTTAAATAATTTTACCCATTCTTTACCAAAAAATTCATAAACTATCTGTGGTTGATCTTTCAGGATTCGGCATAATTGAATTTTATCCCATTTGATTAAATCAATACCTGATTTACATAATTCTATTTTAAAGTCGCTAAACTTATCTTGTAATTGAACTGTATTTAATGAAAATGTCGTACAGAATTTAAATTCATCACATTTTAAAAACCATTTTCCTTTTTTAAATTCATTTATGGCTTTTTTTAAAATGCTTTCAGTAATTTTTTGATAACGCTTACATTGGTAGCTTATATATTTCGCGTTATCTTTCCTCGCAAAAATATCTATTCCATCTTGTTTCTGTCCTTTTACTCCATAAATCTCACAATCATCAATTGAATGTTCTATTTGAGCAATTCTTAGGCACAACTTTTCAAAGTCTTCCCATTCTAATTTTTCAATAGGCAATTCATTAACGGTTGAATCAATAGGTGGTTCAATCTTTGACGTTGAAGGTGTATGTAAATATAAAAGTGATTTATCCATTTTTGAACGTTCTTGTTATAACTGCTAATTTCAGAATATCAGCATTTTAAATTTTAAAGTAATTGGTTTGTTCCATCCTCATGTATACCGTAACATGTTTTGATTGTGTGTCAAATTCTTTTGAAATATATATAGTGTTTAAAAATTTACCAGCAGTAGCTTATGTTTTTCAAAATGCATTTAACCGCATTATTTGAACTTGCTTTCTCAGTTTTAGTTGACACTTTTACTATATATGTAAAGAGACGTGTTTTTTAATGTAGCGGTATTGAGCAAATTTGGTAAAGGCTAAACTTAACCGGACAGACAATTGAAAATGGAAATTTGAAAATTGAAAATTGAAAATGAAAAAACAGAATAGCGACAGCCTCAAAGCAGTCTCTAAACTCTCCGGAATGTGAAAAGCGAGAAAAGAGGAAAGCAAGAAAAGCGGAAAGCAAGAAAAGTGGAAAGTTGGGAATTCGGAAATGTGTTATGCTCAACGACACTCCAAAGTGTCGGAGTGGGGAAGCCCGCGAATGCGGGAGTGTGCCCCGCTTGCGGGTCCCGCGAATGCGGGAGAGAAAAGCAAGAAAAGTGGAAAGCGAGAAAAGTGGAAAGTTGGGAATCTGGAAATGTGTTGTGCTCAACGACACTCCAAAGTGTCGGAATGGGCTGTCCAAAATGGATTTGGTGTAGGGCCGTCCGTGTCGGAATGGTATGTCCAAAATGGTTGTAAAACTGAAAACGGTTGTGCTCAACGACACTCCAAAGTGTCGGAGTCGGGAAGCCCGCGAATGCGGGAGTGTGCCCCGCTTGCGGGTCCCGCGAATGCGGGAGAGAAAAGCGAGAAAAGTGGAAAGCAAGAAAAGTGGAAAGTTGGGAATCTGGGAATCTGGAAACGTGTTATGCTCAAGGACTATCCAAAGTATCGGAATGGGCTGTCCAAAATGGATTTGGTGTAGGGCCGTCCGTGTCGGAATGGTATGTCCAAAATGGTTGTAAAACTGAAAATGGCTCCGCTCAACGACACTCCAAAGTGTCGGAGTGGGGAAGCCCGCAAATGCGGGAGTGTGCCCCGCTTGCGGGTCCCGCGAATGCGGGAGAGAAAAGCGAGAAAAGTGGAAAGTTGGGAATCTGGGAATCTGGAAACGTGTTATGCTCAAGGACTATCCAAAGTGTCGGAGTCGGAGGCAAAAAAACTGGATGCATTGGAAATTTTCAATATTTTTTCAATAATTTCTTGTTTCAATGTTTACTTTTGCAGTAAAGATGTTATAATATATGAAACAAGCTCAATACTGATTAGCGACAATACATATAAATCTAATGTTTACAGTTTAAATAATGTTTAGATAAAGACGAGGGCAAAAATGAGTCAGGCGCAGATAAAAGCATTGCAGGAAGAATTGAAGGACAAGGGCCCGGAAGCGGTTCTGGCGCGGGTCGGCGAAGTATTCGGCGACGGCGTCCTGTTTGCCTCCGCGCTGGGGGCGGAAGATCAGGTGATAACGGACATCATCAGCCGCAGCGGGCTTAAAATCCCGGTAATCACGCTGGACACCGGCCGCCTGTTCAACGAAAGTTATCAACTGCTGGAGGATATTGAGAAGAAATACGGGATCAGGGTAAAACTGTACTTCCCCGATAAGGAAGCGGTCGAAGCGATGACCGCGGAACATGGCGTCAATTTATTCCGCGCAAGCGTGGAAAACCGGAAGCTGTGCTGCCGGGTAAGGAAAATAGAACCGCTGCGCCGGGCGCTGTCAGGTTATAAAGCCTGGATCTGCGGCCTGCGCCGGGAACAGTCCGTAACCAGAAATGAAATTCAAACCATAGAGTGGGACGAAGCAAATCAATTAGTAAAAATCAATCCGCTGGCAGACTGGACGGAAGTTCAGGTCTGGGAGTACATTAAAGCTCACGAAGTGCCGTATAACAAACTGCATGATGACGGCTTTCCCAGCATCGGCTGCGCCTGCTGCACCAGGGCGGTGAATCGCACGGAAGACGTCAGGGCCGGGCGCTGGTGGTGGGAAACCCCGGAACAGAAAGAATGCGGGCTGCATGTAGTGGACGGCAAACTTGTCAGAAAAGCAAAAGCATAAATTGAGGAGTAAATCCAATGTCAGAATACAGTCTCAGTCAATTAAAACAACTTGAAGCGGAAAGCATTCATATCTTCCGCGACGCGGTCGGCCAGTTTGAACGCCCGATACTTTTATACTCGATCGGCAAGGATTCATCCGTGCTGGTCAGGCTCGCACAGAAAGCGTTTCATCCGGGACGGCTGCCGTTCAAACTGCTGCACATCGATTCAACGTGGAAATTCCGCGAGATGATCGAATTCCGGGACCGGTTCTGCGCGGAACAGGGGCTGGAACTGCTGATTCATCACAACAAGGAAGGCAAAGCCGCCGGGGTGAACCCGTTTGATTACGGCAGCAGAAAATATACCGACATCATGAAAACCCAGGCGCTGCTCCAGGCGCTGGACGCCGGAAAATTCGACGTCGCATTCGGCGGCGCCCGGCGCGACGAGGAAAAATCCAGAGCCAAAGAGCGGATCTACTCTTTCCGCGACCGCCACCATCAATGGGACCCGAAAAACCAGCGGCCGGAACTGTGGTCGCTGTACAACGGGCGGATCAATCCCGGCGAAAGCGTGCGGGTGTTCCCGCTGTCCAACTGGACGGAAGTGGATATCTGGCAGTACATCCGGCTGGAAAAGATTCCGATTGTTCCGCTGTATTTTGCCAAAAAGCGTCCGGTAGTCGAGCGCGACGGCTCGCTGATCATGGTGGACGATGACCGGATGCGTTTGAATCCCGGCGAAAAACCGGTGGAGAAACTGGTAAGGTTCCGCACGCTGGGCTGCTATCCGCTGACCGGCGCGATTGAATCAGGCGCAGAGACGATAGAGGACATTGTGGCGGAGATGCTGCAGACCAGGCAAAGCGAACGTTCGACCAGGGTTATCGACCACGACGGCGACTCATCAATGGAACAAAAGAAACGGGAAGGATACTTTTGAGGCGGGAGCCTAAGGACAGGGGAGTCAGGAGTCAGGAGTCAGAAGTCAGGAGTCAGAATTTAATACAGAAGACAAAAGCGGGAAGTCAGGAAAGAGAAGTCACAACGGGGCAGAGACGGTCAATAATAAAGCCGGAAATCAGGAGACAGAAAAAATGAGAACAAACCGTGAAGAAATTTCTGAATTTGATAATTATGTTTCTATTCTGAATTCCGAATTCCGTCTTCCGGATTCAGATTTTAAATGTTCCATTCTGACTCCTGACTTCTGACTCCTGACTCCCGAATTTATGTATGAATGAATCCCAAAATTTTATAAACTTTTAAAATACAGGTACAAATCATGGATATCGATAAATTTTTAAATCAGCACGAAAAGAAGGATCTGCTGCGGTTTCTGACCTGCGGCTCGGTGGACGACGGCAAATCAACGCTGATCGGACGGCTGCTGTTCGACAGCAAACTGATCTATGAGGACCAGTTGAGCGCCCTGCGCCGCGACAGCGAGAAAAACGGCACCACCGGCGCCGGCGAGATTGATTACGCGCTCCTGCTGGACGGCTTGAAGGCTGAACGCGAACAGGGAATCACCATTGACGTGGCATACCGTTATTTTTCCACGCCGAAACGGAAATTCATTATCGCGGACACCCCCGGACACGAGCAGTACACCAGAAACATGGCGACCGGCGCGTCAACCGCGAATCTGGCGATTATCCTGATTGACACCCGCTACGGGGTGGTCACCCAGACCAAACGGCACGCGTTCATCATTTCGCTGCTCGGGATCAAGCATCTGGTGGTGGCCATCAACAAAATGGACCTGGTGGACTATTCCCAGGAAGTTTTCAACAACATCCGCCAGAGTTTCTCGGAATTTGTCGGGCATCTGGACATTCCCGATGTGCAATATATTCCGATCTCCGCGCTGAAGGGGGAAAATGTCGTTGAAAAATCCGCCGTCATGCCGTGGTATAGCGGCGACTCCCTGCTGGAATTTCTGGAAACGGTGGATGTTGCCAGCGACCGCAATTTCACGGATTTCCGCTTTCCGGTGCAGTACGTCAGCCGTCCGCATCTGGATTTCCGCGGCTTCGCCGGCACTGTCGCCTCCGGCGTGGTGAAAGTGGGGGATAAAATTAAAGTTCTGCCTTCGCTGAAGCTGTCCAAAGTCAAAAATATCGTCACCGCCGACGGCAATCTCCACGAGGCGTTCCCGCCGCAGGCGGTTACGATTGAGCTGGAAGACGAAATTGACATCAGCAGCGGCGATATGCTGGTCCACGTCAATAACCAGCCCAAAGTCAGTCAGCACTTTGAGGCGGTCGTGATCTGGATGACGGACACGCAACTGAAACCGGGCGGCAACTATCTGATCCGCCACGCCGGGCGCAACGTCAAATCCAGGGTTGACACCATCATCTACAATATTGACGTAAACACCCTGCAGAAAAATAAAACTGAAGGTTTGGGGCTCAATGAAATCGGCAGAGTCGTGATTTGCACGACCAAACCGCTGTATTTCGACGCTTATTCCAAAAACCATGAAACCGGCAGTTTCGTACTGATCGACCCGGTAACCAACGCCACGGCCGGAGCCGGGATGATCATCGAGGGGCTGTCGTTTGACTCCAAGCAGGACGACGGAATCAAAGACACCGAAACCAGATTGAAGGATCATGTGGAACGCCGGGAATTCTACTGGGAAACCGGCCTGGTGGCAAACAGGGAGCGGATATTGCGCAACCGCCACATGGGCAAAACAATCGTCGTCACCGGCGGCAATAACAACGCGGTCCAGGAACTGGCGACGAAACTGGAGCAGCGGCTGTTCCGGCTGAACATGAATTCGTACTATCTGGGTATTTCCAGCATCAGCAACGGGCTCGACGCGGATATTCAGAACAATCTGATTGAACGCGACGAACGCGTCCGGCGGCTGGGCGAACTATCCAGAATCCTGACCGACGCCGGGCTGATTTTCATCACCGCGCTGACCGATGCCGGCGATTATGAATTGAACCGGCTGAAAGTCCTGAATTCGCCCAGTGAACTGCTGATTATCAACCTGGACGAATCAAACTTCAAGACCATTGAGGTTGATGTGAATCTGGCGTCGGAGAGCAGCCTGGAGGATAACTTGCAGTCCATCATCAGGCTGTTGTCCGCCAAAAATATTATCCCGGAATATTGCATCTGACATTTGAAAAGAATTGAATGGTTTTATATTAGAACATAAACTTATTTTATAAGGAGACGGCAATGACGAACAGCATCGCGGAATTTCACGATCTGTATCTTCAGCTTAAAGCTAAGATTGACGAATATCTGTCCGGCGGGATAACGGCGGACCAGCTTAAACCGTTTGCCGCGCCGTTCGGGATTTACGAACAGCGCAACGGTCTGTTCATGGTCAGGATCAGGATTTCCGGAGGCCACATTGCCCTGAAAACCCTGCGGGATATCGCCGGAATCATGGAGCGGAACAAAATCGGTTCCGCCCATCTTTCGACCCGTCAGGACATCCAGTTGCACGACGTTCCCGCTGAAAATATTTTTTCAGCCATTGAAAGCTGCGACTTGAGCGGCTTTCCGTTCAAAGGCGGCGGCGGCAACACCTACCGGAACATCATCGCTTCGGCGGACAGCGGTTTTGGCCAGGATTCAATCTTTGACGTCAAGCCCTATGTGGATGAACTGAACAGTTTCCTGAAAAAATACGAAAAAGCTTTCGGCCTGCCGCGAAAATTGAAAGCCGGCTTTTTCAGCAACCAGTCAGAAGTCCTGAACGCCGCAGTTCAGGATTTGGGATTTGTCGCAAAAACCAGCGACGGCCGCAAAGGGTTCAAAGTTTACGGCGGCGGCGGCATGGGCCGGGAAAGTTCTCTTGGCGTGGTGCTGTTTGATTTCCTGCCGGATGCCGATGTCATCCGCTGCGCGGCGGCCATGACCGACCTGTTTTACGATCATGGCGACAGGGCCAACCGCAACCAGGCCAGAATCCGTTTTATCCTGAAAAAGCTTGGCGCGGAGTCATTCAAGAAACTGTTTCAGGAGTATTATGCTAAAACTCCGGCGTATCCGCTGCCGCTGCTCCGCGAGGTCAGCTATGCACATCTGGCGGAAAAGGTGAGACGCGCCGAAACGCCGCCTGTTCCCGCAGCCGGGTATGATTCGTGGAAGAAATACGCGGTCATTCCGACTAACCTGGGCCCGGACATTTCCTCGGTGCGGCTGTATGTTCCGTATGGCAATTTAACCGCGCGGCAACTGGTGAAACTGGCCGGATTTTTTGAAGATTTGAACTGCGGCTTTCTGCGGCTGCTGCCGTCTCAGGATATCCTGATTCCGCTGGCGCATTCCTCCAATCTGGCGGGAATTTACAATTCGCTTCTGCGCGACTTCCCTGAAACAGACTTGACGCTTAAATCGTTTAAAGGCCATATCGTCTCCTGCGTCGGCTCGGGCGTATGTAAAATCGGCATCCTGAAATCCCCGGACATTGCCGATGCGGTCGGCGCCGAAATGGACAAGCTGCTGCCGGCTGACACCCCGGAGAAAGTTAAAATATTGCGCACATTGACTGATCATGTCAGAATATCCGGCTGCCCGAATTCATGCGCCGGACACCAGGTCGCGAAAATCGGACTGCAGGGACAGAAAAAACGGATTGGCGAAACCACGGAAGACGTATGCCTGTTCTTTACCGGCCTTTCGACGGATGAAAACGCTTTAAAACTCTCCGCTCCGGCAACTGAAGATGAATTTGTCAAAGTCGCGGATATTCCGCTGAAGATCAAATCTTTATTAGGCACATAGTTTTTATAACGCTTGCTTTCCTGAACAACAGAAGTTATGCTATAATATTAAGTAATTAATATTTCAGCATAATTTTTGCCGCTTTTCCCTCTGCAAAGTCCTTGCCCGGAGACAAGCGGAAACAGGATGTTTATGAACGAGCAACTTAATCTGCTGCTGGTCGAAGATTCGGAAAGCGACGCGGCCATGATTGTCCGCCTGCTGGAGCAGGCCGGCTATAAAGTTCATAGTAAAATAGTCGGAGACGCCGGCCAAATGTGCGCCGCATTGTCCGGGGAGCGCTGGGACGCGGTGATTTCCGACTACAATCTCCCGCAGTTCGATGCATTGTCCGCACTCACGCTCATACAGCAGGCTGAACTTAATATCCCGTTCCTGGTGGTATCCGGCTGTATCGGCGAAGAGACCGCCGTGGCCATGATGAAGGCCGGCGCCAAAGATTATATCATGAAGGATAATCTTTCCAGGCTGGTGCCTGCGCTGGAACGTGAACTTCGAGACTCACTGGCGCTGCAGGAACAGCGCCGGACTGAAACGGCACTGATTGAGAGCGATCAGCGCTTCCAGGCGGCGTTTGAAAATGCTGCAATCGGGATGGCCATAGTCTCGCCGGAAGGCAACTATCTGAAAGTCAATAAAGCGCTATGCAAACTTACCGGCTATCCGGAAAAAGAACTGCTTTCCAAAAACATACAGGACATCACCCATCCGGATGACCAGGCAAACGACCTGAAAAACATAAGCAGAATACTGTCGGGGGAAATCGGCCATTATCACCTGGAAAAACGCTATATTCACAAGCGGGGGCATGTCGTGTGGGTTCTGCTGAGCGTGTCACTGGTCAGAAATAATAATAACGAACCGTTGTATTTTGTTTCGCAAGCCCAGGACATCACCGAACATAAAAGATATGAACTGGAACTTCAGGAATTAAACGTCTCCAAGGATAAATTCTTCTCCATCATCGCCCATGATCTGAAAAACATGTTTAATAACATTCTGGGGTTCAGCGATCTGTTGAAATCGGAAATAAAAACCAGTGATCCGGAGACAATTGAACAGTATGTCGACATGGTTAATTCTTCAGCGCATCAAACCTATGACATACTCGCAAGCCTGCTGGAATGGGCAAACTCGCAACGCGGCAAAATACCGTTCAATCCCGCCCCGGTAGTTTTACGCGAACTGATCGAGGAGGAACTGGCCGTGCTGCGCAAGAGCGCCGAACAGAAAGATATCGAATTAAAAATCTGCATCCCGGATAAGTTAACCGTGACGGCAGATAAAGATATGCTCAAAACGGTTTTGCGCAACCTGATTTCAAATGCCGTTAAATTCACGCCGAAAAGCGGTGAAATTGAGCTGTGCGCGACGCCGTGCGATCAGCAGATTGAAATAGCCGTCCGCGACAACGGCACCGGAATGACTCAGAAAGCGGTTGACAAACTCTTTAAGCTTGACATCATTAACTCCACCCCCGGCACCGAAAACGAAAAAGGAACCGGGCTGGGCCTGATGCTGTGCAGCGATTTCGTGAAAAAACACGGCGGGAAAATCTGGGCCGAAAGCGAACCGGACAAAGGCAGCACCTTCAAGTTCACCATGCCGCAGTGACCGGCGGAATCCGGAAGTCCGGATTTTATTATTGCGCTTTCCGGTTCTTCTTATAAGCATCATATTCCGCGAGCGTTCCGGGAAAGTCAACAACCTTGCCGTCATCAATATCAATAATCCTGGTCGCCAGACTGCTGATGAATTCACGGTCATGGCTGACAAATATTATTGTATCGGTAACCAGGGAAAGCGCATAATTCAGCGCCTCGATGGATTCAAGGTCCAGATGGTTGGTCGGTTCGTCCAGCACCAGCACATTGCCGGCTTCAAGCATCATTTTAGCGATGATCAGACGGGCCTTTTCGCCTCCGGAAAGCACTTTAACCGGCTTATAGACTTCATCCCCGCTGAACAGCATCTTGCCCATGAACGAGCGCAGCTCCATTTCGCTGAGACCGGTTTCCGGGCCGAAATGCGCCAGCCAGTCAATCGACCGCTCCTCGGTATTCAGCATATCCGAGGTGTCCTGAGGGAAATAACCGATTTTTACAGTTTCGCCGTGCACGACTTCGCCGTTACAGGGTTCGATTAGTTTCATCAGAATCTTCAGCAGGGTCGTCTTGCCCGCGCCGTTGGTCCCGATAATCGCGACTTTCTCATTGTTCGCACAGGAGAAATAAAGATTCTTGAACAGCGTGTGATCATAAACTTTGTCGATTTTCTCCGCTTCAATGACCTTCTCGCCCAGCCGCTGTCCGGCGGTGAAACGGATATAAGGCGATACGCGCGAACTCGGCCTGATCTCATTGAGCTGAATCTTGTCCAGTTCCTTCTGGCGCGACGTCGCCTGCTTGGCCTTGGACGCGTTGGCGCTGAAACGGTTGATGAAACACTTCAGATCTTCGATCCGCTTTTCTTTCTTCTTGTTGTCTTTCAACTGCAGCTCGATCGCCATTGCGCTGGCGGTCATGAAAAAGTCGTAATTGCCGTTGAACAGACGTATTTCCTGGTAATCCAGGTCCGCGATATGGGTGCATACTTCATTAATGAAATAGCGGTTATGCGAAATCACGATGACCGTGCCCTTATGCTGCTGCAATACTCCGCAAAGCCAGTCAATGCTGCTCATGTCAAGATGGTTGGTCGGTTCGTCCAGCAGCAGTATCTCAGGATTGTAAAACAGCACCTGGGCCAGCAGCACCCGCAGCTTGAAGCCGCCGGTCAGGGTTGACAGCGGCATATTGTGCTTGTCCTCCGGAATGCCCAGCCCGACCAACAGTTTGGCTGCGTCAGCCTCCATCGTGTAGCCGCCGGCATTGCCGAACAGATCTTCAATGTCATTGGCCCGGTTCTCCTCCTCGTCAGTCAACTCGGACTGGGAGAACAGGTATTCCCGTTCCTTGTGTATCTTCCACAGATTCTCGTTGCCCATGTACACGGTGTCGAGAATCGTTTCATTTTCATATTTATAATGATCCTGCTTCAGATAGCCCACCCGGCAGTCGCGGTCGATCACAACCTCGCCGGTGGTAGCCTGCAATTGTCCGCTCAGAATGCGCATGAACGTGGACTTGCCGGAACCGTTGGCGCCGATCAGTCCGTAACGGTTGCCCGGAGTAAATTTTACAGAAACATTCTCGAACAATATCTGTTGTCCGATTCTCATCGAAATATTGGCTGCTGCTATCATTAAAACAATCCCGTGTTAAATATTTTAAGCGCCTTTTAATGTACTCAATATTTGCGGAATTTCAACATCATAACCGCTTTTCATTGAGACATTTTCAAAGCGGCAGTTGCCATGAAGTCAAAATTTTGCATGGAGGCCGGCATATTCGCAGTTACATTATTTTCTAATCTTTTCCATCCACGGTTTTCCGTAAATGCCATTGATGGTTCCATCCACCCGGCCGATGTTGCCGAAGAATTCGTGATTATTAGGCTTGTCATAGAGAATAGGAGTATTCGGATCGGATTTATCATTCAAACCGCCGATATAAACATAATCTACCGTATCTTCGGTTAACGGCTGATTTCCCTTGCCTTTCGTCTTCAAAGAGCTTGGACAGGTATATACCAAGTAGTCAATCAGATAATCGTATTTTCTCAAATACTCCAGCCCGGCAGCTCCGTTTGCAGGTGGAAAATTACCGGAATAGTCAGCAGCGTATTGCAGTAATGCAAGGCGAATCTGCTTTATATTGCTTGCGCAAGACATACGCATCGGCCCTTCGTAGGCAGCGCCTAGCGGCGGCAAACAAAGTCCAATAAAAATAAAACTAAAAAACGTACAGAGGACGCATATAATCTTACCTTCATCATTTTTTCTTTTAATCTCTGCAATTAAGCCGCAAATTCCGAAAAAGAAACCGAAAATCAAAACCACCAGTTGAACTGGTGGTATGCACCAGCCCTAGAAGGGCATAATACAGACAAGTCCCATTATCAGGTGCGATAAGCTTTGTACATCTGTCATTTTAACCTCATGTGTTAGT
>Ga0172379_10001457_pt1 | contig 46860 bp, 60 predicted proteins | sample GrowelOW334metaG_FD_119756 | JGI IMG/M metagenome (GOLD analysis project Ga0172379, IMG submission 119756) | Groundwater microbial communities from an aquifer near a municipal landfill in Southern Ontario, Canada - Groundwater well OW334 metaG | ecosystem: Environmental > Aquatic > Deep...
AAACCCCGTTCCTCCCCCCGTTTGATGTACCAAAGCCATCTGTTTCACACTCTCAAATATTCCCTCAATCGAATCCAGAACCGGCAAAACAAAACAGTTGGCCAGCTGTGACTGGGGGGTCCCAGCATTATTGAGTGTCCTTCCCGCCGGCAAAAACTCCAATCGTGACATCACCTCATAAAAATTATCTTCGACTTTTTTACCCTCTCCCTTAGCCAAAGTCTTGGCCACCCGACGAAACAGTTGGGAGGGAGTCTCAATCACCCTCCCCTCTTCATCCTTTAATAAATATCGGCTTTGTAAAACCTTAAGTTGATTAGGGGATAAATCCAAATCATCCTTAACTCCAATAATCCGCTCTACCCGTCGTTCTTCACTTCTAGCCTGACGATACAAGATATACGCTTTGGCGGTTTTGTAATGCCCCGCCGCCATCAGTACCTGCTCCACAATATCCTGTATTCGTTCTACCTCTGGTGTTTCATTTTTCTTGAGCGATTTTTCTACCAAAGCCACGGTAATCTCCGAAAGCCTCTTTGCTTCCTCTATCGCAAACTCACCTGTTTGCCCTCCCGCCTTCCCGATGGCTCCTGTCAATTTACCCACCTCAAATGGGACCATTCTTCCATCCCGCTTCACAATTTTATTTATCCGCATACGCTGTACCCACAATCCACACACTTACTACATCCGTCCTGCTTATTGAGCTTGCCCCCGCATTCAGGGCAAATCTCAGTATTAATTTGGTCACCAGCATTTGTTGAGAGTACTTGGTCGTCTTTGCTTCCATCCCGGTAAATCGTAATCCCCTTGCATCCCGCTTTCCATGCCTGCCAATAAGCCTTTTTTACCTCTTCAACAGTCGCTTGTTTGGGAAAATTAACCGTTTTACTAATACTATTATCAAAATACTTTTGCCACGCCGCCTGGATCTTCACGTGCCACTCCGGCGCAATCTCGTGAGTAGTCACAAAAATCTTTTTCTCCTCCATTGTCAAACCGGCAAAATCTCCCCTAGCCACTTGTTTAATAACTTCTTTTCTCTTGCCCAGATACTCCTCAAACACCGAATCTACTATCATCAATTCTTTGGTGCTGTGATTGGTCTTATCATCTTCATAAAAAGTTCTTCTGATGGTCACCAAACTAAACACTGGTTCAATCCCACTCGAAGTATCCGCCAAAATCGAGATTGTTCCGGTCGGCGCCACCATTGTTACAGCACAATTCCGCATCGGTTGGCCTTTAGCCGGATAAATCGACAAATCCCAATTAGGAAAATTTCCTCGGACTTCCGCCAGTTCCGCACTCGCTTCCGCTGCCGTTTCATAAATAAATTTTGATAGTTCCTTTGCCAGCTTCACCGCTTCATTACTGGCATAAGAAATCCCCATCTTAAACAGCAAATGAGCAAAGCCCATGACCCCCAATCCTATCCGCCGGTTACCATTTTTTACCGTCGCCTCTAGTTCGGGGATTGGGTAATTGTTCACTTCTATCATGTTGTCCAAAAATCTCACCCCCAACTTGACTGTTTTCCGTAATTCTTCCCAATCAACCTCATAACTTGGTAGTCTCTCTTCCTGATTTTGACTTTTGACTTTTGACTTTTGACTTATTTTCAGGTGTCTCGCCAAATCAACGCTGGTCAAATTACACGACTCATAAGGGAACAGTGCAATTTCTCCACAAGGATTCGTCGCCTCCAGTTTGCCGAAATTAGGGACCGTATTACTTCGCTCGGTTGTGTCGAGGAACATTAGTCCTGGATCTCCCGTTTTCCAGGCCGCTTCCGCAATTTTATTGAACAGCGTTTTGGCTTTCACCCGCCTGACTACTTCGTGATTTCTCGGATTCACCAAGTTCCAGTATTTATCCTCTGCAACAGCTCGCATAAACTCGTCCGTCACCCCCACGCTGACGTTAAAATTTTTGATCGTCCCATCTTGGCTTTTCAATTCAATAAACTCTTCAATATCGGGGTGATCCACGTTCAAAATCCCAATATTCGCCCCCTGTCGTTTGGCTCCTTGTAAAATCTGCGCCAGAGCCGCTGAATATGCTTTCAAAAAATCCACGGGCCCCGAGGCAGCTCCTGGAACATTTTTTACCTTATCTCCGTGCGGCCTAACTGGGCTAAAGTTAAAACCCGTCCCTCCATTATTTTTGTGGACTACCGCCGCATCTCCCAAAGTCTTAAAAATGGTCTGGATCGAATCTTCGATAGGGAGCACAAAACACGATGACAACTGTCCCGTTCCCCCCGGGTTACCCGCTTCAAACATCGCTTTCCCCGCACAAACCATCTTCATTTCTACCATCCGCTCATAAAATTTTGTTGCCACTTCCATTACGATTCCATTTGAAGCCCATTGCACTTCTGGTTTGGCCATGTGGTAGGCTACTCTCCACAACATTTCTCCCACCGTTTCCACAGTCTTTCCTCGCATATCCGTCCGCAAATACCTTTTTTGGGCTACTTCCAGGGCATTTTTCGATAGCTTTGGTTCCACTATTTTTGGTTTACTCATAGGATTTATTTATCGCACTTACTATACGCGCACGCTGGGCATGTTGAACACCCCTCCTCTTTTCTCATTGGGGTTCCACATTCAGGGCATAGCTCTTCGGATGTCACTTGTTTTTGTTCCCTAGTCTCATAAGGTCCTGCCTTTTTCTGTAGCACTACCTGCTCCCTCGATCCTTCCACATATACTGTCATTCCCTTGAGTCCCAACTCCCACCCTAATTGGTAAGCCTTGGCCACCTCATCGGCCGTGGCCGTGCTGGGGAAATTAATGGTCTTACTAATCGAGTTATCCACCCACTTCTGCATCACCGCCTGCATCCTCACATGTTCCTCCACCGTCAAATCCGAGGAAACCACAAACACTTCTCGGATCTCTTTGGGTACTTCCTTAAGTTTCTGACAGCTTCCCCCATTCTCTCTCACCCATTCATAAATCCGATTCCTGACTGTTTTGGACAAGCCATGAGCTACCAGCCTTTTGCTAAACAACTCGCTTTCGTAATACATTTCCCGCCACTCTTTTCCTTCCGTTTCCGCACCTTCCCTAGTATTTCGTGTGTACGACAAGGCAAATACCGGCTCACATCCATAACCCTCTAAGCCCGTAATTGTCGCGATACTCCCGGTGGGAGCTATCGTCGTTTGGGCTCCATTTCTAATTCCATATTTTTTAAGCTCACTTAGTAGTTTCTTCCAATCGATACTAGGGCGGTGAAAATCTGTTCGATGGGCAACCAATGGTTTGGGGTTTATCCAAGTCACTTTTTGTGGGTCATATACGCTTCCCGTAATCCCCGGGAACGGCCCGCGTACTCTCGCTAGTTCAATTGAACTCGCCATGCTGTGATACCGGATAAATTCCATTATCTGGCTGGCCAACTCCAATCCCCGATTACTCCCATACCTAACTCCCGTTAAATACATCATGTCCGACAATCCCATGACTGATAAGCCGATTCGACGCACCTTGTGCGCTGCCTCTTCTAGTTCTGGTACTGCCGAAACGTATTTGTTCGCGTCCACCACATTATCCAAAAAATGAGTGGCCAGCTGGACTGTCTCCGCCAATTTCTTCCAGTCAACCACATACCCATCATTCTTAATTTTTTTGACATGTTCGCGCAGATTGATTGATCCTAGACAACAATTTTCGTATGGTCCCAAAAACTGCTCTCCACAGGGGTTAGTCGCTTCTAACTTATACAAGTGTGGAACTGGGTTGGTCCGATTTGCCTCATCCAAAAATAGTACTCCCGGTTCCCCATTTTTGTGGGCATATTTTACGATCTCCCCAAATAACTCTCTCGCTGTTACCATCCGATATAGCTCTCCATTTTCCGGATGCCTCAAGGCAAAGTCATCATCCTTGGCTACTGCCCGCATAAACTCGTCCGTAATCCCGACCGAAATATTAAAATTGGTGATCTGTCCCTCCGTCGCTTTACACTTCACAAAATCAAAAATATCTGGGTGCCACACCGGCAAGACGGCCATCGCCGCACTCCGCCTCCCCCCCCCTTGTCCTATCACCCAAAAAGCCGTGACATAAACCCTGATAAAAGATACTGCCCCCGTCGCCTTCCCCTTAGTAGTACTAATCGTTGCTTCCCGTGGTCTAATCCGCCCAAACGAAAATCCTACCCCTCCCCCCGTCTGCAAAGTCAGAATTGCCTTCCTGAGTACCGAAAAAATCGAGTCCGTTCCCTTCCCCAAATCATCTTCGACCGGCAGCACAAAACAATTTGCCAACTGTCCATACTTCGTTCCCGCGTTCGCCATTGTTCGTCCGTTCGGCACAAACCTCATCTCGTACAACATCTCAAAAAACTTTTCTCTTACCTCCATCGAGGTTTCCCCTCCGCTCCGATGGTAATTATTTTCCGCTTCCGCCACCACCCTCGCCGTTCGCATCAGTATCTCTGCCGGAGATTCAACTGGGTGCCCCGATTCATCGCGCAGCGAATACCTGTTCACCATGATTGCCGCCGCATTTTTGTTCAGCTTAGTAATTTTCATGCCGAATTCTCCTTGAGTTTCTTGATCTCCTCCTCAAAGTCAGCCAATGACTCAAACTCTCGGTATACAGAAGCAAAAAGTAAATATGCGAGTGGATCAATCTTTTTTAATCTATTGATCACCAAATTTCCAATCTCCCAACTCCTTACTTCCGTACTCGTTTTCCGCCGTAATATCCGTTCAATCTCATCGACCATGGCTTCTATCTCCTCCATGGACACGGGTCGCTTCCAAGTTGCCTTCATGACCCCCCTCTTTAGCTTTTCTCTGTCAAAATCCTCGATCTTTCCACTCTTCTTGACTACCTTGATATCCACCCCCTCGGCTCGCTCGTAGGTAGTAAACCGTTTACCACACTTCACGCACTCCCTTCTCCTTCTCATCACTCCTCCCTCATCCGTAATTCTTGACTCGAGTACCGAGGTATCTTCGTGATGACAATATGGGCATTGCATAAAGTTTTATTCCTTTAAAACTAAAACCCTACATATAGTAGGGCTCATCTACCGTAACCCCTACGGTTAGTGACTGTCAACTAGCAACGACTACATCAAATCGGACCAAAATTTTCACTCTCCCTGGGAGCGCATTTTATGGTCACATTCTTCGCAGATATTACATGGGCCCAACATCCTCGGGTCTTGCTTACAAACCACACATTGACCCTCATGATCAAAAGAATAATTTTCTTCTTCCCGTCGTTCCTCTACCCCCATCAAACTCGACATAACATTATTATCCCTCCATTCCTCTTGTTTAAGTCCAATATCCCCACGACCGCATGATCCCCCAGCCTGAATCATCTCCATACCACCTAGCTCTAAAAACTTTCGCTGAGCCAGCATCCACAACTCTCGATCTCTCGCTATTGCTACTGGGTCAATCCCACCAAACTCTTTTCTCCCGCCTTTTTCAAGTTCATATCTAGTTTTCACTACCATTTGATATGCATCAAAGATTTCCTTAACATTTTCCATCCTCCCCCCACTCAATTCAGATAACATTGCTCGTGCCACTTCTCCGGACATTATTTCGACCCATTCCGGAATTTTATCTCGCTCCGTCACCCCAACTTCCCTAACCGTCTCATTAAAGTCCAACTGTGTCACGAACGGTTTTGCTACAAAATCTAGGTTGTTTGCCTCATTCCAACTCGGATAACCAGACAAATAATTCGCCAACACCTGCAAATCTCTCACACTACTCACTTCATCTCGAATAGCAGTTGCTCTAATCTTTCCTTCGCCCTGCCGTTCATAAATATAAACCATGTTATAGCCTGCCATATTCTTATCATTTGGATCTGGTGGACTTATCAAAACTACCGCTTGGCCAATCTTTGTTTTTGCCAAAATTCGCTCCAACTCAATAATCCCTTGTTTTTCGGCTTCCGCCCTCTCCAAATTTGCCCCCGCTTTCTCTCTAATCAAGATGGCATTATCTGCCATTTGTAATAGAGTCTCACTTCCATAATCCGGAGAATATAACACTCCATTTTTTTCTTCCAACCAAAACTCTCGATAATTAACCTCAAATATGTGTTCGGCTGCCCAATTTACATTGCTCGAAGTGATTACTTTTCCTAAAACCTCGTCCCCCACTCCCAAAGATTCCTTCATCCACGAGTAATACCACACGGAATACTGTTTCTGATACTCACTTTCCCTACCGGCAAAATTTATTTCAACACTCACTCTAACTCCTTTACCCCCTCGCTCGGGGAGCAATCAAAGGCAGTTTGACAGGAAGTTCCCGGCTCTACGGTTGCGGCACAGCGCTAGAGTTACACTAGCTTCCTTACTCTTTCAAACTTTCACTTGTTAACCCTTCCCACTCTAAAACTCTCTCCCCACTTCGTCAATACATCTCTCTGCCACACTCCCTCTCACTTCTCCCACTTCTCGATACAAATTTTCGACCGCAATTCGGGCATTCCCTTCGCTCGCCTCAATAAATGCCTCGACATAACCATAATTACGGTCGGCACTAAACAAGACACAATTTTGTTTATCACTCTCCACTAGCTTCAGTAGTTCCTGGGTGTTCGTCCGCTCGTAATAAAGTCCTTTGATTAAGGTGTAAACCCCTCGCTCCACATTCCCTTGCAGGCTATATACCACCCCACACGCAATCCTCACTTCGCCCATCTGTAGTCCCAACTTGATTCGCCTGCTCGGACTTGTCGTTAAATATTGTGGAATCATCTTAACCGCCTCCCAATAGTCACATTGCGGTATCCCTCCTGCCTCAGCTACCACCTCCACCAACACCTCCTGTTTGACTGCCCTACTCACATCTCCTCCTACCAACCCCATCTTTTGCATTACTCCTGTTATCGAAGCTAAATATAGCGAAATTACAAAAATGCTCACTCCCATCGCTACTAAACCCGCAACCAGCCACTTCCCCATAGACTTTATCTTACCCTAAGTAATCATAAATGAACCGGGCATACACTTCTGTCACCTTGCGCAAAGATTCCAAATCTACCCATTCCCCCCTGCCATGTTCTCCCCCTCCATCTGGTCCAAATCCCACAATCGTCGGAATGTCCCGCTTCACCATCATCCATCCATCTGTTCCCGGCCCCGACACTTTTGTCTCCGGTATATATCCCAACACCTGTTTTGCCGTTCGTTGCAGCGATAACACCAATGGCTCCCGTGGATCAATTTCCACCGCTGGTGCATAACCCAAATCAATCAACTCATATGGCACCCCTAACTTGACCAATTTTTCGACCAGCAATAACTTTACCTGCGCATCCGAATTACCCGGTAATAGTCTCACGTCACCATAGGCTTCGCATTGTTCGGGCACCACATTTATTGCTCTGCCGCCCACAATTCTAGTCGGGAAAGTTAAAACCGGTCGTCTTCCTTCAAATAACTTTGACTGCTTAAACGGTACTTCCAATCCCTGCAATGTTTCGATGATCTTCGCCATGTCAACAATTGCGTTATGTCCTTTCTCCCCTCTCTCCCACGCCGACACCCCCGTATGTACCGCTTCCCCCTTCGTAATAATCTTAAAACGATAACTTCCTCGTTGTCCCACCCGAACATATTGGCTCCCATGCTCTCCAATCAAACAAGCTTTGGGTACACATCCTTGTTCAAGTAAATACTTTGTCCCCAAATTACTGCAAGCTCCTGCTTCCTCGTCCACCACAAATCCTAACAACAATTTTCCACTCAACTTAACTTTGGCTGCCATTAGGGCTTTGACCGCAAACACGTAGGCCGCTAGCGTTCCTTTCATGTCCAAAGCTCCCAAACCAAATAGCTTCCCATTCCGGACCGCACCCGAATATGGCGAAACCACATCTTTTGACTCAGGAGGTAGTGTATCCATGTGTCCATTCAACATTAAACTCAGCCGTCCCCGTTTATCTCCCCACTCCGCCACCACATTTGGTCTTTCTCGGCTAGCTCCCAAATATCGGGGGGACAAACCAATTTCTCGCAATTTCTCAAAAATCAACGTTGGAACTTCTCCCTCAACCGCTTCATGTAACGGAGTATCCGACGGAGAATAAGGATTGGCACTCTTCGTTTTGACCAACTTAGAAAGAAACGCCACTTCTTCGTCGAAGGAGGTTTTTACTGCGCGGGCGATCGATGTAGAAACTGTTAAGCCTGGCACGTTAAGTAGCCATTCTACACCCCCGGTCAATCTCACGCAATTTTCTCTCTTTATTTTGTCAAAGCTTCCAACACCAACCCCAAGGTTTCTTCTTTCCCCAACCTAAACGTATTAATTGCCAAATCATACAGTTCACTCCGCCAAAAGAATATCGGTTCACTCTTAGCTAAAGTCCCCGGTTCTACCACCCACTCCTTCCATTCTTCCCGATACATCTTGATCCACTTCTCCAAATTTTTGTTCTCTCGTTCAAAAATATGTGTCTTAGCCTCAGCAATCGAAATATCATCTCGATTGGAAATCCGGTCAACTCGTACGTTATCGTCCGAACAATAAACCAAAATCTTAAACGTCCCCGGCACTTGTTGTGCCAAAAATCCTGCCAGCCATGATTCATATACACAGTTTTTCTCTTTTTTCATTCGTTCTCTCACCCCGTAATCAACCTGGCGATCAAAATCATTCGGATAAACCGTCGCATCGTGATGTGTCGACCTAGTTGGATCAAAATACCCATGCTCAATCGCATATTGCCGCATAAAATCCCCACCCGAATAATATTTCCAACCCAACCGCCTAGCTAGCTCTTTCCCCAAAATCGTCGACCCCGCTCCCGGCAGTCCGCTAATTGCGACATTCTTGTATCTAGTTTTCACTACCCCAGCAACCATAAGTATCTGCGAGTATACCACCTCCACCAATTCGTTATAATACCCTTATGTCCAAAGCCAAAAACTCTTTTTTTCGTTTTTTTCGTTCCCGCCTGCGCAAAAAAAACCTCCCCCCTTTATATTCTAAGAAAGTCCTTGTCCTTATCACGCTCTCCTTGGTTGTGATTCTCTCTTCTCTTTTTGTTTTTCTCAAAGATCTCCCCTCCCCCGCCAAACTCAACAAACCCTCTTCGTTCCCCAATTCCACCAAAATTCTTGATCGTAACGGTGAGCTTCTTTACGAAATCTATGACGACCAAAACCGCACCCCCATCACTCTTTCTGATCTTCCTGAATACGTCAAGTTAGCCACCATCTCCATCGAGGATCAAAATTTTTACCGTCACCATGGTTTTGATACTGGGGGAATTTTGCGCGCGCTTTACAAAACCATCACAGGTCAAAGGCTCGAGGGAGGTAGTACAATTACTCAACAACTAGTCAAAGTTGCCCTTCTTACTCCCGAACGCACCGTTTCTCGGAAAATCAAAGAGGCGATTCTGACCGTTGTGACCGAAATTCTCTACAGCAAAAATCAAATCCTTGAAATGTACCTCAATCACATCCCCTATGGTGGTACCGCTTATGGGATCGAAGCCGCCGCTCACCGCTTTTTTGATAAGGATGCCAAAGATCTAACCCTCGCCGAAACCACTCTTTTGGTTGGTCTCCCCCAAGCTCCCTCTCGCTACTCTCCTTTTACCAATCCTAACTCCGCCAAAACCCGCCAAACTCAAGTACTTGATCGCATGGTTGAAGACAAATTTATCTCCCGCGAAGTAGCACTAGAAACCAAGAACGTTTCACTCAATTACCGTAGTCCCGGAGTTAATATTCGCGCTCCCCACTTCGTCATGTATGTTCGCCAAATTCTAGAAGAAACCTATGGTCTCCAAGCTGTTGGTTCTGGGGGTTTACGTGTCACTACTAGTCTAGACATTTCCCTTCAAGAAGCCGCCCAAGCTAGCCTCTCGGCCGAACTTTCAGAGCTCAAACGCCTCAAGATCAGTAACGGTGCCGCCCTTGCCACCAATCCCCAAACTGGCGAAATTCTTGCGATGATTGGTTCTTATGACTACTTTAGTACCGAGATTGATGGCAAAGTCAATGTGACTACCAGCCTTCGCCAACCCGGTAGTTCAATCAAACCTTTAAACTACGCTCTTGGTTTAGAAACCAAACTCATTACTCCAAGCTCCATGCTGCTCGACACTCCCATTTGCTTTGTCGTACCCGGCCAAACCAACTACTGTCCCAAAAACTACGACAACTCCTTCCGTGGTCCAACCCAAATTCGCTTTGCCCTCGGCAATTCCCTCAATATTCCAGCTGTTAAAGTCCTCGCTCTCAATGGGGTCGAAAACTTTATTAGCTTCGCTCAAAAAATGGGAATTACTAGTTGGACCAACCCCGAAAATTATGGTCTCTCCTTAACTTTGGGGGGTGGTGAGGTCACCATGCTCGACATGGCTACAGCCTTTGGGGTTTTTGCTAACCAGGGAGTCAAAGTTTCTCTCCATCCCATTCTCAAAGTCACGGACATTTCCGGTAACATTCTCGAAGAATACTCTCCCGCCGACGGCATTCGCCAAGGTGACAACGTCCTCTCTGAAGAAACTAGTTTTCTCATCTCTCACATCCTCTCCGATAACAACGCCCGCTCAGGGGCCTTTGGCTCTAACTCAATTCTCAACATCCCCAGCAAAACTGTCTCTGTCAAAACTGGAACCACCAATAATTTAAGGGACAACTGGACCATCGGCTACACCCCAACCCTTCTCGTCGCCGCCTGGGTCGGGAACAATGACAACTCCCCAATGAGCTATGTTGCCTCTGGTATTACTGGCGCTTCTCCGATCTGGCAAAAAATTATGAAGTATGGTCTCCGTGACATTAATACTCCCGGTCTAACCAAGCCAGATACCATCGAAGGTGCTAGTGTTTGTTCTGATTCTGGAGTTCTGCCTGGCGATGGTAACGCTTGCCCCACTCGCTACGAATATTTTCTTCCAAACACCATCCCCTCCGTCAGCACCATCTCTCAAAGAGAATTATTTGTTAACAAAAATACCCATCATCCCCCCCAAAACGAAATCGAATTTGCCGATTTAGAGACCAAACTCCAAACTGTGGCTTCGGACCCCTTTGTCACCGACTACTGCATTGACTGTGGTCCCTATCCAGAGGGTTATTCCGAACCCCCTACCACCGTTCCCTATTCCTCATTTGGCAACTTTCTCGATGAAAATTAAACTCTTTCTCCCCTTGTTAGTCGTCTTTATCCTCGTCCTCGTTTATCTACTTTGGCCACCCCAAGTTCCCATCTCTCCCCTCTGCACTTCAAGCGCAAATGCGCCTGAGAAATGCCTCCAGATACAAAGTAATCTGGGAGACACCCATGCACAATCGTTCACTATCCTGGGCTTTGCCCCCTACTGGAACTTAAAAAAACTTACATCCGACTCTCTCTCCCATATCACTCATTTTGCCTATTTTGCCCTCCATCTAACTTCTTCAGGTCAACTACAGACTCACGTCAACCGTCGTGAACTAGAACCCGGGTATCTCAATTACACTCGTCTCCTCAACTCCAACCCTTCCGACAAACCCCTTCTGCTTACCTTCCTTCCTCAGGATCAATCAGCCCTTACCTCTATTTTATCCTCTTCTTCCACCCGTTTAGCCGCTATTCAAACCATGCTTACTGCTCTTCAACAAAGCCGTGCCCAGGGTGTTAATATCGACTTTGAGCCAACCGGAGATACCCCGCCCTCCCTTCGCGCTGATTTTACCCTTTTTATTCAAGCTCTCCATTCCCAACTTGTTTCCAACAACTACCACTTATCGATTTCCATCTATCCCTCCGCAGGCTCTCGCCCCCGGCTGTGGGATCTATCCGCCCTGGCTCCCCTAACTGACCACTTTGTGATCATGACCTACGACTACACCATGCCTCTTTCCCCTCGCGCCGGCCCCAACTCGCCTCTTCGTGATATGGGGGGTAGTTTTGAACACAACATCGTCAAAAATATTGCCGAAATTTCTCAAGTAATTGACTCTCGCCAAATCCTCTTGGGTATACCTTTCTATGGTTACGAGTGGGACACTGAAAATGATGCCAAATATGCTCCTACCCTCTCTCGGGGTTCTGTTGCTTCCTTCGAACGTATTCAACAAATGCTCAACGATCAAACTCTCTCTCTTCTGTGGGATCGCAACTCTCTAACCGCCTATGGTACTTCTACCAGTTCTGGTGTTACTTCTCAAATTTACTTCGACAACGAACAATCTCTTCGTCTCAAACTGGATTTTGTTCGCTCCGCCAATTTGGGCGGCATCGCGATTTGGGCGCTTGGCTACGACAATTCCGTTCCTTGGCTCTGGCCCACTATCAACTCTCTCAATGATCCGGTAAAATAGATCTTGATGCGTCGAATCGTTCGTCAACCTTCACTTTCTTTTGCTAAAGTCCTTATTTATCTTGGTAAACCCGCCTTTTTTCTGTTCACAATTTTATCTATCTTGGTTCTCGCCTACTTCCAATTGCTCACAAATTTTGTTCGACAAATCAGAAGGTTCCACCTTCCCTCCCTCACCTTTCCTTCCATTTCCCTTCTTCTTTTTATTGGTCTTATCCTTATTTTCTATCAGCTTATTCTCAAAGATCTTCCCTCTCCCCGCCTCCTCACTGACTCCCCCCCCTCCCTCTCCACTAACATCTATGATCGGCAAGGGAACCTCCTTTATCAAATCTACAAGAACGAAAATCGCAGCCTCATTCGCTTATCTGATCTACCTCAACATCTTATTGATGCCACACTGGCCGCCGAAGATAAAAATTTTTACCATCATCCTGGTCTGGATTTTTCTGGGATTCTCCGTGCGCTCTACCACAATCTTCTTAACTGTCGGATTAAAATCGGTACCTGCTCCCCTCAAGGTGGTTCAACTCTTACCCAACAGCTTGTCAAAAATACTCTCCTCACACCAGAAAAAACTCTAGTGCGCAAACTCAAAGAAGCCATTCTCGCTCTCTGGACAGAACGTCTTTACTCCAAAGATCAGATTCTTGAAATGTATTTGAATCAAATTCCCTATGGTGGAACTGCCTACGGCATCCAAGAAGCCTCCCGCCAATACTTTGGCAAAAACGCTGGAGATCTTTCTCTACCCGAAAGTGCTCTTTTGGCCGGCCTCCCCATTTCCCCCACCACGCTCTCACCCTTCGGTACTACTCCTTATCTCTCCAAAGTTCGCCAAACCCAAGTTCTCGAAAATATGGTCAAAATGAATACCATTACCGAAAATGACAAAGTTGCAGCTAGTGGTTCTCCGCTCAATTTCAAACCCAGCGGCATTTCTATCCGCGCACCTCATTTTGTCATGTATGTCCGCGATCTCCTTGTCAAACAGTTTGGCGAATCCGTCGTCTCACGAGGAGGTCTAAAAGTTACAACTACTCTTGATTCTTCTATCCAGGATCTTCTCCAAACCGAAATTAATCACGAACTTACCCAACTCTCGAATCTTCATGTCGGTAACGGTGCCGGTCTGATTGTTGAACCACAAACAGGTCACATCCTCGCTATGGTTGGTTCTCGCAATTTTTTTGATACCGAAAGTGACGGTCAAGTTAATCTCACTCTCGCCCTTCGTCAACCTGGTAGCGCCATCAAGCCCTTAACCTACTCCCTGGCCTTTTTACATGGTGCCACCCCGAATACCACAATCGACGACTCTCCCGTCTGCTTTCGCTTTAGTGGTCAATCCGATTACTGCCCCAAAAATTATGATGGACGCTTCCACGGCTCAATCACTCTCCGAACTGCTTTAGCCAGTTCCTACAACATTCCCGCCACCAAACTCCTCAACTCCCTCGGAGTGAACCGTCTCGTTGAACTCGCTCGCAATTTGGGTATCACCACCTGGAATGATCCCTCCCGATTTGGGCTCTCCTTAACCCTTGGCGGAGGCGACGTCACCATGTTTGATCTCACTCAAGTTTATTCTGTCTTCGCTAATAGTGGTAATTTCGTCCCCTTAACTCCCTTCTTATCTATCACTGACTCTAACAATCAACCATTACCACTTAATCAAAAACCCATTGTGGAGCAAGTTATTCCTGCCTCAGTTGCCTTTCAAATTTCTCATATCCTTGCCGATCCTGCTGCTCGTGCCCCTGCCTTTGGTTATAACTCTCTTCTGAATATCAAAAATCATTCCGTTGCCGTCAAAACCGGCACCACCAATAATCTCCGGGATAACTGGACCTTTGGTTACACCCCCAACCTTCTCATCGCGACCTGGGTCGGCAATAACGATAACTCTCCAATGAGTAGTGTTGCTTCTGGTATTACTGGGGCTTCTCCTATTTGGGCCCGTACCATGACCCAGCTTCTCCAGGGTAGTGAAAATATCCCTTTCCTCCAACCCCCGGCCGTTGTCAAAGTCAACGTCTCCTGTCAAACTCCCCGCTACGAATATTTTGTCAAAGGAACCGAACCCAAACTTGACTGCTCCGAATCAGGCAAAATCCTCTAAGCTAAAACTTCATTTCTCCTGCTACCCACAGCAAAAACCCAATTAATAATATCATTCCAAGTAAAATCATCCCGCTCCACCGCTCTACCTTATCCATCTTCTTGGCGTGTTTCCGTTTTTCAACTGATTCCCGCTTGCGTTTTTTCGGATCCACCCCCTCTTGGAGTTCTTCCTGATTCTGCTCGTCAACTTCCTCTTTTTTCCGCTTCATACTGTCTTAACCTTTGCGACTATCGCTTCCGCTACTTGATCAATTGTCATCCCCGTTGTGTCTAATCTCCAGGCTTTAGCCACCTTCGTTAAAGGCGCAATTGCTCGCCCACTATCTCTTTTATCGCGTTCCATCAAATCTTTGTAAACTTGCTCTAAACTTATATCTTCTCCTCTCATCAATAATTCTCGGTGCCTCCGCTTGGCTCGTTCTCTTGGGTCAGCATCCATGTAAATCAACAAATCGGCGTCAGGTAATACCACACTGGTAATATCTCTTCCTTCCATAACCACATCTTGTTTTTCGGCAATCTGTCGTGCCAAAGGAGTGATTAAATCTCTTACCCCTGCATACTGGGTAATCACCGACACTCCTCGGCTTACCTCTTCTGTTCTTACCTTCCAACTCACATCTTCTCCATTTAATAACACCGTACACAATCTACCATCCTTCTCCTCCTCGCTCGGCACCCGCAAACCGACTTTTGGCTTCTCCTCTAGTAGTACTCTAACCACCTCCCTCTCATCCTCCCAACTCACTCCTTTTCTTTGCACATACAAAGTTAATGCTCGATACAGTGCTCCTGTGTCTACATAAAGAAATCCCAATCGCTGGGCCACCAGCTTTGCCGTCGTTCCCTTCCCCGCCGCTACCGGCCCATCAATCGCAATTTGAAAAGTCTTTGCCATACCTGAACATGCTATCACACCTGAGTGGAATTTTTCCAGAATACTCAGTAAATCAGGTAAACCCACAAGACCAGACAACCAGAAATTCAGAATCTCTGACGATCTGATGCTCAGGTTTTCCGAGTGTTCCGAGTTTTCTGATATATTAATGTGTAATGCTCAAATCTGAAACTTTCAAAGTCGCTATTGTTGGACTAGGCCGAGTCGGGATGACCACCGCCTATGCTCTTTTGCTCAAAGGTCTCTGCACTGAGCTGGTACTTTTTTCCCGTGAACTAGCCAAAGCCGAGGGAGAAAAAGATGATTTAACTCATGGTGCTCCTTTTTATCCCCATGCTACAGTGACAGCGACTGATAAATTTGAAGATTTGAACGGCACCGATCTGGTTATCTTTACCGCTGGCTGTGCCCAGCAGCCTGGCCAAACTCGTCTCGACTTAACCAAACAAAATTGTGAAATTGTCGCTAAACTCATTCCCAAAATTGTTCGCGAAGCTCCCCAAACTCTTATTCTGATGGTCGCCAACCCGCTTGATCTGATGACTTTAAGAGCCACTGAACTAGCTCATTTAGCTCCCGGCAGGGTTTTTGGCAGCGGGACTCTCCTTGATACCGCTCGCTTCCGCCTTCACCTCAGTAAAGCCATCAACGTAAACCCCCAAAGTATTCACACCTACATTCTCGGTGAACACGGAGATTCCTCTTTCGCAACCGTCACTACCGCCACCATCGGTGGCAAGCCCCTCCTCTCCTTCCCCGAGATGTCCCCCGACCACATCGCTTGGTCTCTCGCTGAAACCAGGAAAGATGCTGGCAAAATTATTTCTAGTAAGGGTGCCACTTATTACGGGATTGCCACGGCTGTCAGCCATATTGTCGAAACTATTATGCGCAATAGCCGCAAAGTCCTCCCTCTCTCCACTGTCTTAACTGGCCAATATGGGCTCACCAATATTGCTCTCTCCCTCCCCTGCATCCTCGGACGCAGTGGGGTCGAAAGAGTGGTCGACCTTCCTCTCTCCCTCGAAGAAACCGCTTCCCTTCACGCCAGTGCTCAAATTCTCAAAACCCACCTAGACGAACTATAATTTATCTATCTGCTTACCTCTCCGAGTGTCAATAGTCCCTGTTTCGCTCCCACATGCTGTAAAACCGCCGTCGCATTCCTAACTCCCCATTTTACCGCTTGCTCGTAAGTCTTGCCGTACAATACCCCCGCTATCATGCCACTGGCAAAGGCATCTCCTGCTCCTGTTGTATCCACCACTTTTTTTACCTTTTCACCGGTATAAAAATACACCTTCCCGTTTTCTGCTACCTTCCCACCTCTTCCTCCATCCGTAATGACGGTAACGTACGCGCCTGGCAAAGCTTGAGTACTTTTCCAAAGAGTTTCCTCACTATAATCTATTCCCCACAATAATTTTGCTTCATCTCGGTTTACAAATAATATTTCTGCCATTGGTAACAAAGAAATAAACTTGTCTCGCTGTTCAATTTCCTTACTCCCCGGATTAAGCGATACCCTAATCTTGTTATTTTTCGCCCAAGTCAAAATGGTATTTAGTAACTCCCAATTCCCCCCCAAACTCGAAATGTGTATCCACCTTGTTTTCAAATCATCCAGAGGAACATCGTGCTTCGTTAACATGGCCGAAGCCCCTCTGTGAACCATAATGCTCCTCCCCCCATCTTCCGCAATCAAAATCACCGACACCGCCGTCGTTTCTCCTGGTTCTTGTACCAAAAACCGGGTATCCACCCCCACCTCTTCTAAGTCCCGATGAATTATCAAAGACTGAGGGTCATTCCCCATCTCCGCCACCACTGCCGTTTTCAATTCTTTCTTAGCGAAGGATACTGCACAATTAGTTGCTCCCCCACCCGAACCAATCGTCACTTCTTCTACTTCCATTTTCCCCCCGTAAACTTCACACATCGCAATTCCCCCCGGAATCTCTTTCGAAGATACCACCCGGAATTTGTCACTTTTCATGAAAATATCGAGAGTCGCTGCCCCCACCGTCACCACATCATAATTACTCATGAAGATAGTCTACCACAGCTTTTTTTAGGCTCACTCTATCCAATCCAAACCATTTATATACTTCTTCCCACTCCCCTGACAAACCAAATTTATCCGTAATTCCCATCCTTTTTATGGGGACAGGATATTCTTCTCCCAAAAGTTCCGCAATCGCGCTTCCCATCCCTCCCGCAATCTGATGATCTTCTATTGTGATTACCTTGTTCGTTTTTCTGGCACTTTCAATAATCGTCTCACGATCGAGCGGTTTAATCGTACTAATATTCAAAACTTCACACTCCACCCCCTCTTTGGCTAGCTCATCCGCCACCATTAAAGATTCCCACACGGGTATCCCGCTTGCACAAATCGTTACATCCCTACCCTCTCGATACTTTTCAATTTTCCCAATCTCAAAATCATATTTCTTGGTAAAGTTGGGTGTTTCTGGACGAGCTGTCCTAATATACACTGGCCCCACCAGCTTGTACGCCGCTTCAATCATAGTCTGGCACTGTGTTGCGTCCGCTGGCGTAAGCACTGTCATGTTCGGTAATACTCGTGTAAGAGTAATGTCTTCTGTCCCCTGATGACTCGGCCCATTCTTCCCTGTCGCCACCCCTCCGTGTGATCCGATTATTTTCACATTGGCCTTCGACAAAGCGATTGAGATTCGGATCTGTTCCCAATTTCTCCCCGGCGAAAATGCCGCATAACTAGCCATAAACGGGATTAATCCGGTAAATGCCACCCCTGCCGCCACTCCTGCCATGTTCTGTTCCGCCACTCCCAGTTCGAAAAATCGATCCGGGAATGTTTCCGCGAACTTATCTACCCTGGTTGATCCTGCCAAGTCCGCCGACAAAACCACCACCCGCTCGTCTTCTCCGATTTTAACCAACGCTTCCCCCACTCCGTCGCGGATTGCTCGCTTAGGAGCCGTCCTCCACTCTGAAATTAAATACTTATCGCTATACTTGCTCATTCTTTTCTCCCAACTCCTTTAACGCCTTGGTTAATTCATCCTGGCTCGGCACTTTATCGTGCCAAGAAGGGTCATTTTCCATAAATGACACTCCCTTTCCCCCGACCGTATTCGCCACAATCATTACCGGCCCCCCCATCACTTCTTTTGCCTGCGTTATAGCTTCCATTATTTTATCCGTTCTATTCCCCTCAATTTCCAAAACATGTAGTCCAAAGGCTTCGAGCCTGCCCGCAACCTCGCCATAAGTAGCCACTTGTGCCACATAATTTTCAATTTGGATCCGATTACGATCCAAAATAAATATTAAGTTGTCCAGTTGCCTACGCACGGCCGTGTTAAATGCTTCCCATACCTGTCCCTCCTGAATTTCCCCATCCGACAACACACAGTACACCCGCGGCGTAGTCTTCTGCGACCTTTGCCCATATTGTATTTTCAAAGCCAGTGCCATTCCGACAGCCACCGATACTCCCTGTCCCAATGGTCCCGCCGAAACCTCCACTTCTGGCAAACTTCCTCGTTCTGGATGACCCGGTAATCTACTCCCAGCCTGCATAAAAGTCTTTAATTCCGACCTAGGAAAATTCCCATTCCGTGCAAGGGCCGCATACATAATTGGACAATAATGTCCGCAGGACAACACAATTTTGTCTTGAGCCAAATCAACTACGCCCCCAAAATAGAGAACGGAATATATCTCTCCCGCCGACAGTGGTCCCGCCACATGCCCTGCTTGAGCCGTATGTACCATCCGCAAAACATCCCCCCGCAACTGATTCGCCACTCTCTGTAAATCTAAGGCAGGACCCATATTTCCAGTATAACCTAACTCATAAATGCCCGTTCCGTACAATGTCGGCAATGAGTATGGTCAATTTTATTCAAAGCCTCTTCCAATTTTTTCATCGTCGGCAAGATATCATCAATCCCATCCACAATTCTAAACACATCCATCTCCTTCGCATCGATTAATAAGTTGTCATGAATAGCTCCAATGATTCCTCGCCAAAATGACCCCACCAAAATAAAGGGTTTATGGTGACCATAATATAGTTTGGCCAACACCCAGGCAGTCCCCAACTCCGAAACTGTCCCTGTACCTCCTTTGAAAAACAAAAAAATATCGCTCTCTTCCATTAACCGATACATTCGCTCAATATAGTTGTCTGTCCTAATCTCTTTATCCGTCACATTTGAAAGATATCGTCCTTCAAACCCCGACGCATGCTCTGGGTAAAACGTCACCGATTCCGTTTTCCCCCCCACACTCTCCGCTCCTCGTGTGGCCGCATCCATCACTCCCGGACCCCCTCCATTTACCACAACATACCCTCTCTGTGCCAGTTTTTTCGCCGCCTGATACGCAGTTTGGTAGATCTGATTACTCGGCAAAACTGCCGCGTCTCCAAAGATCGCTACCTTCTTAAACTTTATTTTCTTGTCCATTCTCCCCTCCACCAGGCACTATTCGCTCCCGCTTCACTGGCTCCTGCCTCAACCGCCAGTTTGTATGTCTCTTTGTTTATTCCCCCGTCTACCAAAACCGCTCCAGCATATCTTCTTCGTAACTCCCTAATCTTCGGTAGTACTCGCTCGTCAAACTTATTCCCACTAGTCCCAACCGGTACTGCCATTAGCAATATCACCTTACATTTATCCAAAACTTCCCTCTCCAATTCTGTAACTGGTGTCCCTATCCCCAAAGCGAGTCCTCCGGTAATTCCCCAATTCTCAATTTCTGCCAAAAATCCCATTTGTTCTCCCATTCGCTCGATTTGTCCAATTATTCTCTTTGGCTTAACTGTCGCGCACTCCCGAATCCACTCCATTGGATCGTCCACCAGCAAATGAAAATCTATCTGCATTTTCCCCAAATCAGCTCCCCCTAAATCAGCTGGTGTAATTGACAATAATTCACTAAACAACCCATCCCCAATATCAAAATGAACTTGCTCGATCTGTTGCTCCCTCAGTAGCTCCAGCTTGGCTTTAACCTCCCCCAGTTCCGACTCCATGATAATCGGCGTAATCATCACTGTCTTATTGCAAGATTTGCCAGTCTTGCTCTCCTTCGCACGTGTCTACTAGCCTCACTCTTTTCAGTCTGTAAGAACAACTCAACTCTGGTAATTGTCTCGTCTTTACTCACCCAGTCCGCTGGTAAAACTAGCACATTTGCGTCTTCATCCTCTCTACCTTGAATTGTCACCTGATCATTAAACCCGACAATCGCCCGCACGTGGGAGAAACGGTTTGCCACCATGTCAACTCCGTGACCACTCCCACAAAGGATAATTCCACGACTAGTTGTCCCATTCCCCTGAATCGACTCGGCAACTTTTAAAGCAAAGTCCACATAATCATCTTCCGGATCAAGCACATAGTTCCCCACATCCTCCACTTCATGCTCATTCTCTTGAAGCCAATTCTTTATCTCTTCCTTTAGCTCAAATCCCCGATGATCCGCCCCTATATATATCATGCTTTAATCATACCATTCCGGACTCACAAATCGGATTAATGCTGACAACACTATCTGCACATAAGCTTGCTTTCGATCCAATTGCCCTTTACTTAGCTTCCCAATTGCTCCCATTTTTTGTTTCACGTTACTCTCTCCCGTTAATTCATCCATAATCGGCCCCAACTCTCCTCCCTCTCTAATCTTCTCGGCCACTTTTCCCGGCAGTTCAAAATACAACCCTCCCCCAAATCCCTCTTCGCCCCGCTTATCTACCACACATGCCCACGCACACTCAAACATTTTCCCGTCAATTTCAGTTACCCCTCCCTCGAGTCCCACCCCATATTCTCCCTGACCCAAAGCTGCCAAGGCCCGATTTCTTGCTCCCCTCTTCGTTTCTTCTTCACTTCTTGGCTGTTCCGCTACCCCACTGACTACCTCTTTCCCTTCAACTTCACATTCCGGCCAATATTTTTGGAAGGCCTCCATAACGGCCCCCACCTTAACTGGATTTGTACTTCCCACGGTTATTTTCATCTTGTTATCGCATCCCCAATTTTAGTTTTCCTTCTTCACTCATTCTATCAACTGTCCAAACTGGTTCCCACACTAACTCAACCTCTATTTTCTTCGCTCCCAGCTTTGCCAAGGCTTTCTTAATTGTATCTTCAATCACTGGTGCTAGTGGGCATCCCGGCGTCGTCAGTGTCATTATCACCTTTATCTCGTTTTGAACTACCTTAACCTCATAGATTAACCCCAAGTCCACAATACTAATTCCTAACTCTGGATCCATCACTTCTAACAAGCAATTTCTTACTCGTGTTTTCGTTATCATCTAGGCAGTATAATACACTTAATGATCAAGCCCTTTTTCTCCATCATTATTCCAGCTCTGAACGAGGTCAAATATCTCCCCCACCTGTTGGAAGACCTCACCTCTCAAACTTTTCGCGACTTCGAAGTCCTTGTCGTTGATGGACACTCTCGGGATCAAACAGTTGCCAAAGCCAAGCTCTTTGCTCGACGCCTCCCCCATTTAACTATTCTTCAAAGTCCCCAACCCCACGTCTGTGTTCAACGTAACCTTGGTGCCAAAAAAGCTCACGCCGAGATCCTAGTCTTTCTGGATGCCGACAATTCTCTTCCCTCCTATTTTCTCCAAGGCCTCAAATACCGCTGGGAAAGTAGTCACGTCGACATCCTCGCCTGTTGGTTCAAGCCTGATATTATGAAGCCCAGTAATGAAACTATCGCGACAGCCGTCAATCTCTTCCTCGAGCTCCAACACACTCTCAAACCCACCTATTTACTTGAGTCCATGTTTGCGATCACCAAATCTTGTTTTCAAACTATCGGCGGTTTTGATGAAAGTGTTAACTACGCCGAAGGTAAATCTCTTATTCAATCAGCCATCTCTCACGGTTATACCTCCAAAGTAGTTCGTGATCCCGTCTACACCTACTCCTTCCGTCGCCTGCGCAAGTTTGGCGTTCTTAGCATGGCCAACCGGATTGCCAAAATGGAACTCTCGGCTCTTCTTAACCAGGACCTCTCCAAAACCAAATTCACCGACCTCTACCCCATGCAAGGAGGTTCTTTCTTTCACCAATCCGCCCGTGCCCGCTCGCGCTTCCTCACCAACATCACCAAGCTTCTCAAAAATCTCTAATTCTCCCAAAAAACCAGCCCCTTCCCTACCATTAGTAGAGTCAGATGCTGGTCTTTCGTGCTTGGTTAAGCTTTTTTCAAAACCGGCATGCCGGTACGTTTCGTCTCAATTACCATGTAACCACCAGGAACATCATTCAATGCTTCTGGACGTACATCACGAGCGAAATAATAGATCTGTTGGGTGCGGCCATTTTTCAGAGTCACTTTCTTGCCGTGGAGGTAGTAGGTATCACCCTTGCTGTTTGTGTATGAATATGCCATTGTTGCTTCACCCCCTTCCTCAAGTAACCAGATATCTACCTCTGGTTATACCCTGGTCACCTAAGCTTGTCAATAGACCTCTAATCTGGAAAACTGCCGCTCACTGCTACAAACAATGTCACTCTTTACTTAGTTCCGCTATCCTAGCCTCCAACTGGGTAAACTCCGTCTTTATCCCATTCACAAAGAAAGTAGGCGTTCCGGTCAACCGATAGCGTGTTGCTACCAACAAGTCGTTCGCTACCACCTGTTTGGTCTGATCACTCTCCAAGTCGCTCACAAATTTTTCCTTCTCCATCCCGATCTCTCCTGCATATTCGCTTAGTTTCTCTCTTGGATCAGTCAGTTCCGCCCATTCAGTTTGTTTCTCAAACAATAAGTCATGCATTTCCCAAAATTTACCCTGTTGGTAAGCTGCTTCCGTTGCTCGCGCAGCAATTTGGGCATTTTTGTGAATGTTGCTTAGGGGGAAATGGCGGTAAACCATGGTAATTTTATCTTGATATTTAAGTAGTATTGCCGTCAATGGTTCCTGCACTGCCCGACAAGCCGGGCACTGGAAATCACTAAACTCAACCAGGATTATATTTCCACTTCCTTCCTTGTACCTCATTTCTCCGGCAATCTCCGCAATTGGCTTTTCTTCTTGCTGTCCAAAGTTCCACAGTAGTCCCCCCACTCCCAGCATTATCCCGACCGCAATCACCAAAAATATAATTATGTTTTTTGTACTCATAAGGGTGGCCAAAGTCTTTTATCCCCTTCCCAGATTTCGATTGCTCCGGTAGGACAGCTTTGAGCTGCCAGCATGATATTATCGAGCTCATCCGTCCCCCCTTCAATCATTTCCACCAAGTTTTCTTCGTTCAGTTTGAACAAATTGGGAGCAATTGCGGTGCACGATGCTGCTGCAATACACTTGGATTGGATTGCCTTCACGCTATATTTTCCTATTTGTCTCACAATTTTTATGTCATCGCTCATACTTGTTCCTTGCTTGGTCCCGCTCACGAGCTTCTATAATACCACGACAAATCGGGCAATACCGCGGGCTCGGTAACCCTCTACTTTTGTACAATTTTTGCTCTTCTTTGGACCACACAAACCCCTGGGTACAATTCTGACATTTTATAATCTCTTCCATTCCTTCCTTTCTAACTAAACTTTTCATGGTAAATATCTTCCCTCTTCATTCCGAGCTCTTCCAGTTTAGCCGCAATCTCCATAACTACCGCTTGTCTCCCGCACACATACGCTTCCCATTGGGTTAGTCCCTGAGGAAAATCACGCATTAAACAATCCTGAACATGCCCACTGCACAATTCCCATTTTTCGCTTGGCTTCGACAAGACTATGTCAAACACAAAATTTGGGTACGTTTCCGCCAATCGTTCTAAATTATCAATCCAAAACAGATCCTCTTCGCTGCGCATCCCCCAATGCAGCCTCATTTGTCTACTTTCATGTTTATTCAGCAATAAATCGTTGATCATGCTCCATAAAGGGACGATTCCCGATCCAGTTGCTACAAACAACAATTTATTCGTATTTGATCCTGCCTCCTGAATTACAAATTTTCCTAACGGAGCCAAAATTTCCACTTCCTCTCCTAACTTAATCGTCTGGAAATAGGTACTCCCCACTCCCCCGTTAACCATCTCCACAACCAGTGTAATTCCGTGTTCATTGTCCGGTGTCGTTGCAATCGAATAACTTCGTCTCACTCCCTGTTCGTTTATTCTTATTGATCCATACTGCCCCGCAACAAAATTAATCCTGTCCGGCTGAATTAGCTCCAGCTTAACCAGTAAAAACCGCTGATTCTCGGTCAGATATATTTTCTCGCTCACCCGCGTGATATATTTCATGGTGTTATTGTACCTCAAACTTTACCCTCCCCTGATACAATACGCTCATGCAAATTCTCTCGCTTAATGATCCACATGCAATCTCCCTCGCCTGTCAGGCTCTCTCCCGTGGTGAACTAATCATCTATCCTACCGAAACCTGCTACGGTCTTGGTGCAGACTGCTCTAATCCCACGGCTGTGACTCGCTTGCTCAATTACAAAGGTGATCGTCATCGTCAAGTTGCTGTTGCCGTCGCGAGTCGTGCTATGGCCGAACAGTTTGTTAAGCTTAACCCCATTGCCGATAATCTCTACATTCATTTTCTCCCCGGACCCATCACCGTTATCTCCCAATCTAAACACCGTGTCGATGAGCGGCTGGAATCATCTGCTGGCACTCTTGGTATTCGCCTCCCCAACTTCTCCCCCACCTTGGCTCTCCTTCGCCAGTTCGGCCGTCCCATTTCCGCGACCAGCGCCAATACCAGCGGCAAGAAAGAACCCTACTCATTTTCCGATTGGCAAAAATATACCGCTCCCTCCAGGCAATCCCTTATTTCCCTTTTCCTCGATGCCGGCCCCCTCGCCAATCGCCCCACCAGTACGGTCGTTGATACCACCCTCAACGCTCCCCAAATCCTTCGCCAGGGTCAGCTTATTATTCCCACACTCTCGCCTTCCCTTATCTCTCACTCAACCGAAGAAACTCAGCAATTTGCTCAAACCATCCTTTCCTCTCACTTAGCGCTAACTCGCCGTTTCCCTCTGATTCTCGCACTCCAAGGTGAACTGGGGGTTGGCAAAACCCAATTTTGTAAAGGTCTTGCCGCCAAACTGGGTATTCACTCCCTCCTTTCTTCTCCGACCTACACTCTCCTCAAAGAATACCCCTTTAAACTCCCCAAATATCAAGGAATTCTCTATCACATTGATACTTGGCGGCTCCCCGACGCTACCGAACTCGAATCCACTCTCCACTTTTCTCAACTTCTTAAGCCCGGCAATATTCTCGCTATCGAATGGGCCGGCAAGGCCAAGAAAATCCTTCAACCGTACGAAAAAAATATTCCAATTCTAGTGATCAATATCAAAGAATTAACTGAGAATACCCGCCAAATCACTTACGCGTTTTCCACTCCGGAATGGAACTAGAGTCTATACTTTGCTTGTGTTTGACGAAGCTGTCGTTCATCCCCTTTTACTGGATTTGGATAGCCGATTTTTCCTACCTTTAAGTGAATATGGGCGTGAGGAACTTGCCAACCGTCGATATTGGATCGCACAATTTCGCCAGATACTTCACGAAAATGCCGCGCAATTTTCCCTACCACTTCAAAGTACTCCCCCACGTTTTTTGCATCCCACACCCACTCCACATGTTTTTTAGGAATTACCAGGGTATGCCCTTCCGCAGATGGATAGGTGTCAAGAAAAGCCAAATATTTCTCGTCCTCATAAATTTTATAACTAGGATTCTCTCCGGCTACAATACTGCAAAAAATACACTCAGTCATGAGTATAGTATAGCGACAAGCAGAACAATTTTCAGCGCGGAACCATCCATCTGGGAAGCCAGATGACGATGTGAGCACTGCAAAATGTGATGTTTGGCGCTAAAATACCCCAACATGACTAAAGAACCGACCATCCTCTCTATCGAAACCAGCCTCGACGACACTTGTGCCGCCGTCACCTATGGTCGGCGCGTCCTCAGTAATGTCGTTTCCTCTCAAAGCAGTTATCACGCCGATTGGGGTGGCACCGTCCCCGATCTGGCCAAGCGACTCCACGAGCAGTGGCTTCCCCGAGTTGTTAGCCTTGCTCTCAAACGAGCCAATAATCCTCACTTGGACGCTCTTGCCGTTACTGTCGGCCCCGGTCTTGCCCCATCTCTCGAACAGGGCATCGCCTATTGCAAACTACTAGCTACCAAATACCAATTGCCAATTCTTGCCGTCAATCACCTGGAGGGTCACCTTCTTAGTAGCTTCGCCCAAACTCGATCCGGCTCTCGCGGGTTAACCAACCCCGTCTATCCCGCCTTGGGTTTCCTGATCTCAGGCGGCCACACCGAACTGGTTCTCATGCATCAAATCGGCCGCTATGAACTCTTAGGGGAAACCCTTGACGATGCCGCCGGCGAAGCCTACGACAAAGTGGCCCGCTTGCTCATGCTGGGTTATCCCGGAGGTCCCATTCTTGCTAATCTTGCCCAATCTGGCACCCCTCGCTATCCTCTCCCCGAACCCATGACCACGCGGAAAGATCTCAATTTTAGTTTTTCTGGTCTCAAAGCTGCCGCTCGTCGATATCTCGAAAATGAGAAGCCCTCGCTAACTCTTAAGTTCACCCAGGATTTTGCTGCTAGTTTCCAACAAGCTGTTTTTAAACATCTTTTAACCCGTTTCCGCCGTGCCATCGACTTATATTCTCCCCGAATGGTTCTCTTAGGAGGTGGGGTTGTTAGTAATGTGGCGCTCCGCACTCTCACTCGCTCAGCGGCTCGTGAATACGGTCTTCCCGTCTATTTCCCCTCCAATCAGAAATTAATCACCGATAACGCTGGGATGATCGGCATAGTAGCCTCCTATAAATTTGCTCGCCAAGAGTTTACCGATCCAAATAAACTCGACCGTCTTCCCAACCTCAATTTTGCAAAAGCTTCCGAACCACCGCAACCGGCAACGTCAAACACTTCATCCTCCCAGGGTTAACCGTAAAGCCAATCCCCTTTGACAATAAATCTTCCGCACTCATTTTCTCTACTTCAGTCAATTTTTTCCCCTGTAAAAACTCCGATAGTTTCGAGGCCGCCGCGGTCGTAATCGCACACCCTATCCCCTTCCATTTCACCTCCTCGATTCTCCCTTTCTTAATTTTCAAATAGAATTGGACCATATCTCCACAACTGGCATTACTATCTCGCGCACTCTCTACTCCCTCTCCCGTCAGCTCTCCCTGATTTCTTGGGTGTTCGTAATGATCTAACACGTCCTCTCGATATAAATCCATACCTATTTCCCAAAAACTGTTTTTACTTTTTGTAAAGCCTCTACCAACTTCTCGATGTCTTCCTTCGTCGTATACACATTAAAACTTGCCCGAACCGATGCGGTAATCCCCATCGATTTATGTAGCGGCATCGTACAGTGATGTCCACTCCGTACCGCCACTCCCTCCGAATCCAAAATCGTCGCCACATCATGCGCATGTATCCCCTGGTATTCAAAACTCACACTGCCAGATCTGTAGTTAGCATCTTTCGGCCCCAAAATTACAAGGTTCCGTACCTTGTAAAATTCCTGCAGTGCATATTCTACAATTTGCTTATCGTGTTCTCGAACCGCATCCATTCCCAGTCGTTCCAAATAATCAATCGCACTAGCTAGTCCCACCGCTCCCGCCACATTAGGCGTCCCCGCCTCAAATTTATCTGGTAGATTTGTCCACGTTGAGTTCTCACTTGTTACCTCATTAATCATCCCCCCACCCGTCAAAAAGGGCGACATTGAATGTAATCTTTCTCTTCGTCCCACCAATACTCCTATCCCCATTGGTGAAAGCATTTTATGCCCGCTAAAAGCATAAAAATCACACCCAATGTTGGCTACATTCACCCTCATATGTGGAACCGCCTGAGCTCCATCAACTACTACTACCGCTCCCGCCTTGTGTGCCATTTTGGTCAGCTCTTTGACCGGATTAATAGTTCCCAATGCGTTAGATACATGCCCAAATGCCACCAGTTTGGGTGCCAGAGTTAATTTTTGCTGGTATTCCGCGAGGTCAAGTAATCCTTCGCTCGTTACCCCCACCACTTCTACTTTTGCCCCGGTTCTTTTGGCCACCTCTTGCCAGGGAACCAGATTAGAGTGGTGTTCCATCACTGTTGTTATAATCGTGTCGCCTTGTTTCAAATTATCGAGTCCCCAAGCATAGGCGACCAAATTAATTGCTTCCGTGGTATTGCGCACAAAAATAATTTCCTCTTCTCTTGCTCCCACAAATTTTGCTACCGTCTGCCGCGCCTTCGCCAACAATTGAGTCGCCTCATCCCCTAGTGTATGAGCTCCCCGGTGAACATTGGCGTTATGCTGTTCGTAATATGTTTTTTCTGCCTGCAACACATCTCTAGGTTTCTGGCTCGTTGCCGCACTATCCAAATAAACCAGAGGTTTCCCCTTAACCTGACGCGCTAAGATAGGAAAATCTTGTTTTATTATCTTTGGGTCAAACATAGGCAAATTATACTCCCAACCATCCCGTTATTATCTTGTCCATTGCTTCCTCATCGCTTAATCCCCGGCTTCGCAGATACAAAATTTGTTCTGCCGCAACCGGTCCCGCGCTGGCCGCGTGGCTAGCCTTGACATTATTTGCTTTGATCTCCAACTCGGGCTCTGCCATCACTTGGGACGTTGAAGAAAGCATTAACCCTCGCATCTCCAGAAAATTCTCTGTCTCTTGCGCCTCCTTTGCGATTTTAATTACCCCTCTGATTTTTACTCTCGCATTTCTTCCCACCACCGCTTTTACCGTCACCCTTCCCCTTGTCCCTCTCGCTTGATGGTCAGCCACCACCACTAGTTCATACTCACCCCTAAGCCTGGCATCGATAATCCCCACCCACTCCTTCTCCTCCCCCCTTTTCTCAAACAGAATCACTACCTTCCACTTCCCCGGCTTACTATATTTTTTAGTAGTTTTTACCATAAATAATTAACCTCAGTGTACAAATTTTCAGCGCGGAGCCATCCATCTGGGTAGCCAGATGACGATGTGAGCACTGCAAAATTTCGTACACGTAGGTTATTCACTTTCATCCCACACTCCCTTCCATCCCCATCTTCACTAACCGATTTAGCTCCACCGCATACTCCAAAGGTAACTCCGCCACAATCGGTTCCAAAAATCCTCGGATAATCAATGTCTGTGCCTCTTCTTCACTTAGTCCCCGGCTCCTCAGATACAGTAACTGTTCCTCCCCCACTCGCGAAACAAAAGCCTCATGTTCAATTTGCGAGTCCCCCGTCAGACTCTGATTATTCGGGTACGTATCACTCCGGCTTAAGGGGTCCATAATCAAAGCGTCACACATGACCTTACTCCGAGATCCTAGAGCGGCCGGACTTATTTTAACTTGTCCCCGATAACTAGCTCTCCCTCCTTGTTGGCTAATCGATTTGCTGATAATCCGCGAAGTTGTCCAAGGCGCCAGGTGAATCATCTTTGCCCCAGTATCTTGGTGTTGATCCTTCCCCGCGACCGCCATCGACAGCATTTCTCCATGTGCTCTCTCCCCCTGCAAAATACAGCTGGGGTATTTCATGGTGACTTTTGATCCCAAATTACAGTCGACCCACTCCATCGTGGCATCTTTCGCGACCGTTGCTCGCTTAGTTACCAAGTTATAGACCGTCTTATACCAATTTTGCACCGTCGTGTAGCGCACTTTTGCCTGCTCCTTCACTATCACTTCCACTACCGCCGCATGCAAACTGGCACTGCTATACGCCGGGGCACTGCATCCTTCCACATAATGAACCCTCGCTCCCTCCTCAGCTACAATCAATGTTCTCTCAAACTGTCCCGCATTTTCCGCATTAATCCGAAAATACGCTTGTAGCGGCAAATCTACCTGAATTCCGGCGGGTACATAGACAAAACTCCCCCCACTCCACACCGCGGTATTAAGGGCCGCCAACTTATTGTCTCCGCTTGGTACAATTTTCCCAAAATATTGTTTCACTATTTCTGGGTACTGTTTAAGTCCTTCATCCATCGACAAAAATACCACCCCTTGTTTCGCTAAACTTTTCTTTAGACTCCCGTAAATCTTTTCACTGTCAAACTGAGCCGTTACCCCGGCCAAAAATTCCTTTTCCGCCTCCGGCACTCCAATCTCCGTAAATACTCGGCGCACCGAATCTGGCACCTCTTTCCAACTCTTATACGGCAAGTCCACTGGCCGCAAATAATAATATATTTCCTCCCACTTGATTTGGGATAAATCTGCTCCCCACAAAGGCACCGGCATTGCCTCAAACTGCTCTAGCGCCGCAAGTCTCCTTTCAAGCATCCAGTCTGGCTCCTCTTTTTTCCGGGAAATCTCTCTCACTAGGTTCTCACTTAAACCTCTCTGGCTTTTATAGCGATAGCTCTTTGTGCTGCTGTTTTTCTCCAATACCGGCTTCATACGTGCTATTTCATTTCCACAATATTGTCTACCTCAATTCTTTCCAACAGCTTCTTGTTGTGGGTAATCAAAAGAAAACTTGTTCCGGCTTTCTTCATCTCGTTAATGATTTTAATCACCATCTCAGCTCCCCCTGCATCAATCCCCGAATCAACTTCATCCAAGATCGCCAACTTGGGACGTAGAAGCAATAGTTGGAGTAGCTCCAATCTCTTTTTTTCTCCTCCGCTAAAGCCCTCGTTAATATTTCTCCCCACGTGTTTTTCGCTTAACCCAACTCTCGTCGCCAAATCCTCTAATTGTTTTTTAAATTCTGTCAGTTTTTTAACTTTACCCATTCTTATCTCATAACAGGCCTTGCACATGCTAAATACACTCACTCCCGGTAAAGTCACTGGGTTTTGCCAGGCCACAAACACTCCCAATCTTGCTCTCTCCGTCACATCTAGTTTTAATAAATTTTTTCCTCCAAAAAGTACTCTACTGCCATCTCCAGCTCTGTATCTAGTATCCCCCATGAGTACCTGTGCCAAGCTAGTTTTCCCACTTCCATTTTTTCCCATCAAGGCGACAACTTCGTTTTCCCCTACTCTCAAATCAAAATCCGTTATTATCTTCTTCTTTTCCACCAGAACACTCAAGTTAATTATCCTCAGCAATTCTTCCATCTTTACATCCTACCCATCTCTTCCAAACTATACTCGTCCAAAATCTTTTCTATTTTTGCCTTAATTTCTCCCATCACTCTCCGGTGTGGACACTTTTTCGCCCAAGGACACGGCTTAGCTCCATGTATCAAGCATCCCGCCGTCGCCACTCTCCCCTCGATCGCCTCAACTACTTTTCGCAGACTAACTTTTTTCGGATTTACCAATAATCGATAGCCTCCTCCTCTTCCCTCTTTTGCCGCGATCAATCCTGCTTTGATTAAATCTCGCGCAATTTTCACCAAAAATGATCTTGGCAGTCCCAATTTTTGCATCGTCGCTACCGACACTGTTGCCCCACTCCCTGCTGCAACCAGCATGGAGATCATCATCAACCCGTATTCTGTTTTCTTGCGGAACCGAAAAGAACTCATAAACTATCACCATCATAATCCAAGTTTGCCAAAAATCAACTAAAACAATGTCGTTTGCACTTGTACTTTCATTTTTCTCTGTTTGTCAAAATCTACTGGCACCTCAATCAAATTGTTCCACTTATTCTTAAATCGTAAAATCTTATTCTTGACTCCGTAATCATACAGTTTCTTTGTCACTTTCACGTCTTGTAAACAGTATTGTTCTAGCTTATCCCACTCTCCCTCATGGTAATAAGTAATCGCATCCAATCCATGCCCGCTTTTTTGTATCCCCAAAGTTTCCTTGGCGACCGCATCTAAACTTACTCTGTGTCCCAAGTGCTTTTCTAATTCCGCCATAATATCCAAGCTGGGAAACTGAGCAAAGTCTCCTCCGTAGTACGGTTTTAAAGTCGGATAGTCAAAGGCGATCGAATTAAACCCCACCACCAAATCGGCTTGTTCGAGTCTCCTCCAAAACGGGGAAAAATTGTCTTCTCGGTATCCTACATATTCTTCTTTTCCCTCATCATCCCGGAAGTAACTCCCAATAATTGACACTCCCAATTTTTCTGGGAAATATCCCCCCACCTCGTCAAAGGCTTTCTTGGTTTCTACATCAAATACCAGTAATTTCATCCATTATGATTTTAACACCTCAATTCCCGCCAAGCTTCCCTTTTCTAGTAGTGCCAGCATGGCTCCTCCCCCCGTTGATACATGATCAATCCTAATCAAGTGCCCCTCTTTCCCGATCGTGGCGAGCGTATCTCCTCCCCCCACCAGCGTATATGCCCCCACGTTTGCCAAAATCGCCTCAAAAATGGCTTTGGTTCCCTCTTGATACAGCGACTCTTCCACCATCCCCATTGGCCCATTCCACACAATTGTTTTTGCTTTCGCAATTTCTTGTGCATAAAGTTTTTGCGTTTCTTTCCCGATATCCAACAAGTTAGATCCTTCAACGGGCACTAATACTTTTGCTTTCCCCGAAACCGCCCTCTCCCCGGTAACCCACTCATTGGCCAGTTTACCACCCAGCAAGATTGTATCTGCCTGGTGCGAAAGTACTTCAATCAATTTTATCTTGTCCTCCACTTTCGCTCCCCCAACTACTACTACGTATGGTCTCTCTGGGTTATCTCGAACTCTTAAAATTGTAGTTACTTCATCCGCTAACCATAATCCCGCATAACTCGGTAAATACTTTGGAATCCCGACAATACTGGCTACCTGCCGGTGGCTCTCTCCGAACGCCTCATTCACGTATATCTCTCCCATTGCGGCTAGTTCCTTGGCAAAATCATCGCTATTGGCAATTTCTCCCTGAAAGCGTCTCACATTCTCCAGCATGACCACTTTCCCTTCCGGTACCTCAGTTGTTTGTTCAAACAACTCTATTTTGTTTCCCATTAACCCACTCGCATACTCTCCCACCTCTTTTAAAGATCTCTGCTCTTCCGCTTTACCTAGATGGCTTATCAAGATCACCTGTGCCGCTCCCTGAGCTAGCAGCCATTTAATAGTTGCCAAAGTCCGCACAATCCTGGTATCGTCTACAATTTGGAGCGCCTTGCCGATTGTTACATTCCAATCCACTCGGACAATTACGCGCTTGCCGGTAACTTCCGCCTGTTTAACTGTTCTTAATTGGTCTGCCATATTTCCCCACTATCCCCACTAACTCATCCATCCGAGGTCCTGCTATTTCGCGGAAAAACTTCTCCCGCTCCCTCCCCTCATATTGACCGAATTCCTGCCACGCCGCTCTCCCTACTGCCATTCCTGCCGCCCCACTTTCGCAGGCAATTTTTAGTTGCTCCCGGTATTGTTCATATCCTGCTCCCGCCGAAAGTAACACCCAAGGAACTACCAGTTTTTGGCTGATCCTTATACACTTGTCTTGATTCCCTGGGTATTCCAGTTTGAAAATATCTACCGGTAAATCCATTAGTTCATTAACAATTCTCTCAACCACATACGGGTCCTGGTTTTTTTTGTAAGTCAAAGGCTCCAGTAAAAATATCATTCCCTCTCGCTCACATTCCGCTCCCACTTGCTTTGCAATCTCTTTTTGCTTTTTCGCCAGTTCCTTATTTTCTGGGTCGTAATATAGTAACAGCTTGACTCCACTCGCTCCCAGTTTTTTTGCGTTAGCCACACTCCAACCTGGCAAAATCTCCGTTTCCCTCGCTTCCTGTCTCCCTCGATATCCGGTTTTCTCCATCGAGAGAATCCACCCGCATCGAGCGCTAGGATCAACCAAGTCTCTCCCATAAGTTGGGTCTATCAGTAACCCCGATACCTTCTCCCGATATAACTCCACCAATTGCTTCTTCCACTCGCGGATTTCTTGCTCAGTCGTAACTTCCGGATCTTCCGGGTGCAGCATTGTTTTTAAAAGTCCCCGGTGATCCACTGCTGCAATCGTTATCTTCTTCCCAGCTGTTAATAACTTCCGCAACCGCTCGGTCTTACTCATACCTCCACTATAACATCCAATTACTACTCTTCCTTTACCACACTCTTCGCTAATATTTTTGGGATTACCCACATCAAAAATCCACTTATCATCATTATCGTGAGCACCACCACAAACTTCGTACTAATTTGTCGATGTAACCACACTGTCCACTCCCCCCATCCCAAACCATTTACCCACCTTCCCAAGGTCGAGTTTCCCATTATCGCTCCCGATATAGATTGGGGTATCCCCAACCCGATTACCAGCCACATGGTGAACCGGTGTATTTTTTTGCTCCAACCATAAACGGTCCGGATATCTATTTTTTCCATTTTGTTCTTTCCTTTCCCATTTTCTTTTTTAATCCTTGCTGCAATTTATTCATAACTTGGTCGACTGCCGTCAACAAATTCTCATCCTTTCCCTCCGCTACCACATCTTTGCCAGGTATCTTTAAATCCACCTTAACTTTATATCCCCACCGCTCTCCCTTCGAAAGCTTAACCCATCCCTCCCGCAAATCACTCGACACGTGTTTAAGATACTTATCCAACCCCGCCAATTTTTTCGCAATCTTTCTTTTAATATCTCCCTCCGTACTCACTCGATCAAACCAAAATGCCAGTTTCATAATTTATCCCTCCTTAATTACCTTTATACTCTCCGTGCCACAATTAGCGATAGTCCCTTGCCCCACCGGCTGCTGTCCTCCTTTCTTTCAACTTCAAACCCTGCTTCCTGTAATTTCCTTTCAATTTTCCCAACTTGTTTCCCTTTTCGCGGATGTACTTCTATCATGATGGTTGCTGTGTCCTTTAGTTCCGCCTGCTCAACTACCTCATATTCCATCCCTTCGATATCCATCTTGACTAAGTCAACTCCCTGCAAAATCTCGTTTATCCCCACAGCCAACACTTGAAACCCCCTGGTATGTAATATTCCTCTCCACCCTCCCTTGATTATCCCGACTCCGCTCCGCCACTCGTTTGTAAAGATGGGCTCTTGCAAAGTGATTTCGCCGCTTTTGGGGGCAATCGCCGCGTTAATACAGCTTACCTGGGTCAATTGATTTTCTTGGACATTCTTGGTTAATAAGGCAAAATTTTCCTGGTCCGGCTCGTAAGCTAAAATTCTCGCCTGAGGATAAACCTGTGCAAAATACAAACTCACTAGTCCAATATGTGCCCCCGCATCTACAATTAACTTGGGCTCTATCCCCTCCACATAGTAAGCATGTTTGGTCCAGACTTCTTTCCGTATCTCGTTAAATTCTTCTGCATTTTCGTAACTAACCTCATATTTCCCAATCCTCACGCTCTGCATAATTCCATTGTACGCCACTTGACTAACAATTCGGGTTTTATTAGTATTAATGTATGAGAAATCGAAATCTAGTTAAGAGAGTTCAATCGCTCTATACTCAAGGATTTAAGCAACGTGAAATTGCTCTCACATTTCGCAAAAACTCTAGTATCATCAGTCGTTGGTGCCGCAAACCACTCGGCATCATCAAGCCAACATTATTCTCATCGCACCAAGAAAAATTACGCTACTATTGGTTTACTTCTCTCCCGATAAAAATTGATACCCTCGACAGAAATCTAGCCACTCTATTACTTTCAACGCTTTATTGGTGCGAGGGAGCAAAATATCCCGGAACTAATCGCGTCGATTTCGTCAGTAGTGACGAAAAAATGCAAATTCTTTTCATTAAATTATTAAGATTTGTATTTTCAAAAGAAATAGATGAATCAAAATTTCGGGTTATGTTGCAACTTCATACAACCCATAATGTCTCTTCAATTATTAATTATTGGTCTAACTTGCTAAATATTCCTATTAAACAATTTGCAAAGCCCCATATTACAACTAACAAAAACACAAAGTATCGCCACATCTACAACGGTACCTGCGGATTACGATATTACGATTACCGCATACTTCTAAAAATTATGGGAGGATACAACCAAATTTCTAATCAAATTATCGATCGACTGATATAATCTACCTGTTTTATGGAGGCGTCGCATAATGGTTTTGCAGCAGTTTACTAAACTGCCGACCGCAAGGTCTCGTGGGTTCGAGTCCCACCGCCTCCGCTTTCCCTGATATAATCTCCTCCACAGGAGGTGTCGCCTAGTGGTATGGCACGAGTTCGCTAAACTCGCACCCGCAAGGGTGTCGTGGGTTCGATTCCCACCGCCTCCGCAGTTTATAAATAAACTATAATAGCTCCAGAGAAACTTATAAACAAATTATAAACATCTATGGCAGCTGAAAAACTATTAAATCCTGGCGAAGTTTCTTCCCTACTCTTTGGCCGACAACTAGACCATAACCTCATGTTTATTAATGCTGTACTAGCTTTGGAATCTGGCAATGCAGAAACAGTCGAACGTATGGCACCAAATATTAGTCCAGAAATATTTGTCTGGGCACAAGCCACGGTGACAGCAACAAGTAATCAGCCAATAGAAGTTAAGAAAATTGCTATCAGAGAATTACTTGATGTCGTCAAACCTCCAAAAGAAAAACAATGGGAAACAGCCTATCATGAAGGTCGCGAAGCTGTAGTATTCGCAATTGGCGAGATGAAACAAGAATCGCGTGAACAATTTGAGCATGCTATTGCCCTTACAAAGCCAAATAGAAATACCGAGCTACTTGCCACGGAGATTAAGCTTAGGCAACTGCAAGCACGCACGCTTGGTGATTTTCTCGACACACAAGCACAGGACTCTCTTTGGAAAGAAATTGAAGTCTCAGGCCTAACACATACTCAAAAAGCCAATACTGGCATTAGCTTGCTAGTAGCTACAAGTGAACCTTCCGACCAAATCATTAGCGGAATCCAATCCCACACTCACGACATCTCAAATCTCGAACAGTTTTGGATCGAAGCAATCAATGATATCAGTCATAACAATGGATTTACCACTGAAGAATTGTGTCAATTCTTACTTACAGTACCGACTCAAGAACATTGGAGCAGTGCCGGAACCTCCTTTACTAACGAATCTAAAGCTCGCCTTCTAATAACTACGTTAAATAGATTGCCACTTGAATCCGATATTACTCCTATATTTTCAACTCTAAGACATCTGAAAGTAAAAGAATCAGCTTATGTTAATGTGTTTAGCGATTTACTGACTCGAACCAAATCTCACAGATCCAAGTCAGAAGAGAAAATTTTCCCAGCACCAGTCATACAAATTGAGGAACTCAAAAGTACCATCGAAAATATTCAAGACGATCAAATTGCGCATGATACGGTGTTTGAGATCATGAAATGGACTAAAGTGCTAGAAGATAAAGGAAGGAGAGATATAAGACAAAGCTATGCTATCGAAACAGCTCTCCCTTCCCTAGAAGCTCGCATCCCTAGCATACAAAATGATCAAACGTATCTAGAAGCAGCAGCGAGATGTGTATTTTGGAGATTAAACAGTCCCGAGCTTATGGAACAAAACATAGCTTTGCTAAATGAAAAACTCCAATTCCTACTAACCAGCCCAAATCAATATCCTTGGGATATCAAGACTTCATGGGTCATAAGTAAGGTGATTAAGTTTGCAGCAACTACTAATCAGAGAACAGGGTCTCAATCAGCCCTCGAAGTTCTTAAAAAGTCCTGGGATTTTGTTGAGGTGTTCGATGGTGGAGAACAGGGAGATCCGGGCAGCCTACGTCCTCATTCCAGAATAAAACCTCGTACATACAATACTAACGGAGAACTATATCGTGTACTCCTGCAACTCCAAAACGATGGAGGTCTTGATGACATTTCCAAACTTGAACCTAGAATTGCTCAAGCTAAAGAAGAATTAATTGACCTCAGGTAGGTTATAACATCGTAAATAGTACCCCGCAGTTTATAAAACACCCAGATCAACCTATAAATCGATTATAAATCCTTGAGAGACCTTCTTCTTTACATGATAATATCTCAGTGGTATTATAGGACAATTAATTTATAGACAAACACTATGCCACGCAATTTTGATGCTCCTGATGAATGTTCTACAGAACTTATTGCTATGGGAGAAAGATATGTTAATGATGCTGGTATTGTTCTACTCAGCTTTGCGATGATGTATCCGAAATGGATTAATAAATACATTGAATATAACGAACCAAAAAAAGAAGATAGTATTTTACAAAGACATTTTGAAGAATACCCACAACTTTCAAAGTTTGGAGTACATCTAATACAGCCATCTCAACGTGAACGTGTAAGAAACGACATAATTATCCATCTTGACAAAGAAAAACCCAGTACATTTGACATATTAATGATTTACACGTCTGTAGTAGAGAGTAGAATGTCAAAATTAATTACAAGACCCGCTCTTAGAGAAATCCTAGCTGCCGCACCCTCAGGATCTGAACTTGCTCTTGAGAGAATAGACTACAAAACACTCGTAAATATTTCTAACGTCCAGCCCAATGATCTCACTGAAGCATTTGCATATCGTGTACACGGAAAAGCAAAGCAGTGGTTTACTCCATAAAAAGTAGCTCCTCAAACTTTGAAAAATAGGTTATAACATCGTATATAGTACCCCGCAGTTGTATACCCAAACACTAAATATTCTTGCTATAAACTCCACCTTTTGAGATAGTTAACACATGGAAAACAACCCGGACATAATCACTACACCAACCGTCACTCAAGCCCAAAAATTCAAACCACCAATATCACACAATTTTCTATTCATCCTCTATTCCATACTATCTACATCTGGAATTATTTATTTATACTCACAAAATCAGTCACTCAATAAACAGTTAGTCTATATAAAAAATACCCCCTCTCTATCACCGAGTTATATCTATACTGACTCACCCAGTCCAACGCCCTCCCCCATTTCATACCCCATTATCACTAGTCGACAACAAGTCGAATTCAAAACAGCAAAACAACTGGATGATCCTCTGTTACATGAAACTTATCTCATTAGTTTTGATAAGGTAACCCCAAGTTCTGCTTATAAAATCACTAACGACCAATTAGCCACTCTCATAATATTTGATGATAGCTACGAGTTTTCTCTCCAAATCCCCTTAGAAGGGTTCAGCAACTCATTCAAAACCATCCCCCCTACGGATACCATCAACACTCAGCATCTGGGGAAACTTACTCGCGTTACAAACCCATATCATTATTCTGCCATTAACCCCATATCGCCAAGTGGCAATAAAACAGAATACCATTACACTACCGATTTTGACACCAATTGCAGTCAATGGTCTCCAGTTCCTGCTGCATGTTCCTTTCTTCAAGTTACCTCAAATAACAATGTTAATCCCAACAATAAAATAAACTCCTCTCTTATTTGTAAAACCACTGAGGCAACACCAACTCTTTGCGACAAACTCATCTCTACTCTAGAAATTAAGTTAAAATAAGCTTAACATCGTATATAGTTCCCCGCTTTCCCCACTTGTGTATAATCCGCGCTATGATCATCACCATTTGCGGCAGCATGCAATTCCATCGGGAAATGCAAACCACCAAGCAAGAGCTTGAATCTCGCGGCTTCACCGTTTTCGCCCCTGACGAACTCGACAACGTAAAAAGCAACGAGTCCTACATGAAGAACGACGAAGACAAAATCAATGCCAAAATCGAATACGACTTCATCCGTGAACACTTCAAAAAAGTCGAGGCCGCCGATGCTATTTTGATCCTCAACTACCCCAAACATGGTATCGATGGCTATATTGGCGGTAACACTTTCCTCGAAATGGGGTACGCCTTTGGTCAAGGTAAAAAAATCTACCTTCTCCATCCCATTCCCAAAATGGACTACTACACCGAAATGGTTGCCATCCAGCCCGTTATTCTCAATGGAGATCTCGGTCGTATATAATAGGACTATGTTCCTTTGATTATTTACAGACTCAACGCCTAAGAAAGGTCACTCATGAAAAAACTTCTCCTCCCTATTATGCTGATTATTTTACTAGGTGGTATAGGCTATTACCTCAAATCCAAGTCCACTTCTACCACGCCAAAAAATCAAACCCTCAACCAAGCCATCAGTGAAGCCGAAGAATTTGCCAAAGCTATCGAATCCGGTCGGCCCACAATGTGTACCATGGCGAGAAATACCGACAAAATGGAATACTTCCTCAAAGGCAAAAAAATGTCTGCCAACATGACCAATATTATCGAAAACAAAACTGTCATCTCCCATATGATCAATGACGAAAAATACCTCTATCTTTGGACTGACGGCCAAAAGCAGGGAAGTAAAATGAATCTTCTCACTTCTCCTCTCCCCAACGCCTCTCCCACCTCCACTCCCTCTTCCCCCAAATTCGAAAGCCAATCCGATTACGAGGGTTTGAAAGCCGAAGGCTACACCATCAACTGCCAGGCTAGTAATATCGATGATACCGCCTTTGTTCCACCCCAAGATGTGAATTTTATCGATCCTTCTAGTCTCCTCCAACAATTTGATCTCAGCAAACTTCAGGAGCTTCAATCTCAATATGGCGAAGAGGAGATGGAAACCGACAACCCCTAATAACTAGCGCGCTATCGCAAGTCCCCACACTTCTTTAGCCCCTTGATCTTTCAAGATTTTGGCACACTCTCGCATTGTCGCTCCCGTCGTCCACACATCATCCACCAAAATTACTCTCTTATTAACTCTCTCAACTTTTATCCGAAAGGCCCCTGCCACGTTTTTTTCCCTCTCCTCTCTCTTTAATCCATACATTGGCTTAGTCACCCTCACTCTCTCCAACATTCTCACATATTCAAGGTTGTACTGTTTGGCCACCAGCCTAGCCAATACTTCTGCTTGATTAAATCCTCTTTCTTTTTCTTTTTCCTTCCACATTGGTACGCTGGTTACCACCAAATCCTTGCTTCCCTCTCCCAACACTTGCTCATCAAATTTCTCTTTCCCAAGCCTAAATAAAAATTCAATTCGATCCCATTGGCTTTTGTACTTTACCTTCTTCAAACCTTGCTGCACTATTCCACGGTATGGTAATCCCACTCCAAGTCGGTCCATTCCTCGTTTTTTTCTGCATCTAGGGTGTGTCCATCCCCCCAAACTAGGGCGGCAGCACATGGGGCAAATACCCTCTGGGTAGACTAATTTTTTCTGGCATTTTGAGCAAATATACTCCCCTCGCTCGCCGCATCCCTCGCAAGCTTTAGGAAAAATTAGTTCAATCCATTCCATCCATCTAAATTGTAGCTCAGAAAGTTGAAATTTGCGCGATACTATGATATATTATGAGCCATTGGGGACGTCTTGCTTTGACGTATACCAGCTCTTTAACATCTGCATACCGACTTTGACTAAGGAAGTCGTAAAACAGAGTCAAAAAACAACTGTCAACACTTTGAAGACAGCAGCTAAGAACGTTGTCGCCTTTCTCTTCGGAGATGGCGTCGGCACTTACGCTCCTAGTTTCGCTTTAGCTTAACTGGCATTCACGTCCTACTCGCTTATGGGGAAGATGTGGGTGGAAACACACATAAGCCGTAAGTTGGATCTGGTCAATCCAACCCATATCAACGACTACCCTCGTGTTACTCTTGGTCTGATAATTACCTAAGTAGCTAGAGGTAAAAACCAAAATTTATCTATGTATGTAGATGGTGTTACAGGCGGCATGCGGACGAGGGCTCACTGCCCTCCGTCTCCACTCTTAATTCTTCATGGCCTTGGCCATTTCCCGATCAACATCTCTTTTCTTGATATCTTCTCGTTTCTCCCATTCTTTCTTCCCCTTCCCAATCCCGATCTCACACTTCACCCACCTCCCCTGGAAAAACAAGCGGAGTGGAACCAGGGTCAGTGGTTTGCCTTCAATCTGTTGCTGAATTTTCAAAATCTCTTTAGCTTTCATTAGGAGTTTGCGCGATCGTTTGGCATCATATTCTTTGCCCGAATAATGACTATATTGGGGTAAATCCGCCCCCACCAAATATAATTCCCCATTGATTAGTTTCACGTATCCATCCCGCAAACTTCCTCTCCCTCCCCGTAAACTCTTGACTTCCGCCCCCGTCAACACCACCCCCGCCACGTACGTGTCAGTGATCGCATACTCCCTCTTGGCCAGTTTATTAATAATCATACTGATATTCTACCCCAGGTCGACAAAATATTACCTTCCAGCTTCTACAATCCAAATTCCTTCACCTCATTCTCGATCAACACGTACGCCTTATTCTTGTACACCACCAAATCAGTCGCTTTCGTCAATTCTTCATTCAAATACTGTGCTTGGTACTTCCCATCCAGTCCCAACACGATCATTCTCGCCTTCCCCTTTTCTACGATGTATACCGCCGTCTCCCCCACCCACAATGCGGTTGGATCATCCAATATTTCTCCTCCCGGCACTCCCTCCAACGTAAACTTCACCGGCACTCCCCGCGAATATCGCTCCAACTTCCCGCTTTTGGTTATAATCCACACATCTCCAGTCACCCTCATCTGCACCACCTTGGATAAATCGAGGGTAATCCCCGGCCCCAACCATCTTTTTCGGGTTCCGAACCCATCTGTAATTACGGGGTACTTCCAAATCTCACTCGTTCCCAAATCCAGTAAATACAAATTGCCCGCATAACTTTCAATCTGCACTACATTCCCCCAAAGTTCGTCCGGTTCAATCACGATCTTGTTTTTTGTTTCATCTTGATTAAGTTCCGCCACTCCCGAATCCACCAATCCATATATTTTCTTGTCAAACACTGCCAAACTTTTTACTTTTCCAATCTCTCCAGTTTCTATTACAATTCTCGACTTGTCATCAATATTCATTGCTACCACTCGATTATTGTTTGTATCAGGGAACATTACTGTCCCTACCGAATCAACCATCATCATTTTGCTACTTAACCCGCTCGCCAGGACCGACAACTCGATTGTTTTGGTTAAAGCGGTCTTATTTACTTTAAAAATACTTTCCTTGGCCTCGTTCACCGTTCTAACCAACTCTGCCCCCTTTGTCTTTTCCTGTTCACGTCGCTGGCTTTCTGTGTATCCCTGAGCGGCCTCCCCAGCTTGGTTTAACAAATCTTCCGCCCTCCCTGGATTGAGATCAGCCACACTCCTCGCCTCCCCAATCTGCTGTTCCACCTGCTCCTTGACTGCTGAATATGCCTCTTGTCTCACCTTTACTTGCCGCTTCCATAATCCCAAACCCACCATAATTATCAAAAATATCAAAGCAAAAACAGCCAATCCCACATTCAATTTTCGTGGTCCCTCACTCCATCCTCTTACCCTAATTGGACGCTCTGTAAGCCGTGCCATTATCGCTCCAATCCCACCCTTTTCCCCTCGTTCGTAACTAATCATTAATCCCGCTGCCCGGCTTGAATCTTCTTTCCCATGTAGTTGTGGCGCAATTGCTTCCGCCGCCTCCTCTCCCCCTCGGCACAACTCTTGTAGTTTCTCCTCTCCCACCAACTCTTTAACCCCCATCGTCATTACTATCAAAGTATCTCCCTCTATTAATTTGCCCACTATTCCCCGCTCTAGTTCAGTCGCTTCTCCCAATTTCGCCAACTTCCCTCCTCGGACCAAATATGTTTCTATTTCCCCCTTCCCCGTTATTTTTACTCTTTCATCCTCAATTTTTATCATTGCCAATGAAGCTTTAATCCCTTCTCCCATCCCCGAAATCACCCCCTCTTCCGTCACCATCTCTTCTTTCGCTCCCTCTACAATCGAAGATCCTATCGAGACTAAGTCTATTAGTTCCCCCCCCTCTTTCCTTTCCACTTGTACCACTATTCCCACTCCCCCTCTTTCACTCGAAAAAAACTGTGCTTGTGACCAGCAATCCAAAGTCGGTGTCCCAACTACTGTGCTTGTCTTTATTTTGTTCATCTCTTCGTCTTTACAAAAATATTACCGCCATCACCAATACCACAATCGCAAATCCAAAATGGAAAACTCCCATCATCCGAATTACCAAGTCATCTTTCATCGCCACTGCCCTAGTCATGGCCGCAATTTGACGCATCATTAACAAGGCGAAAATGGCATACACTAGTAGCAATATCCCCATCATTACCTTTACTACTCCTAGCAAGGTAATTGATTGTAATATTCCAATCGGATCCATTTATTTTACCCTTCCCTCTAATTTTTCCTGTTCTTCCATATCAATCATTTGATTAATAATCTTGCCTACCTTGTCTGGCTTGGGAATCGCCAAAAACTCGAACTCTGGCACTTCCGCTGCTGTCTGAATAAATACACTTCCATATCCAAAAAATGTTTCCAAGGCTCCCGATGACTGGATACTTAAATCTTGAATCTCCTCGATCTTGGCTGTCGAAATTCTGCGAAAAAAGATGTTCTTAAAATCCACATCCACGATCCGCTCATCCGTCACCATATAAATATTAAAAAACCATCCCATAAATTTGGCGAGAGCAAAGCCGCTCACAAACAAATACCATCCCAAAGAAACCACAAACTGATAACCCATGGGTAGCAATGCATACGGCGGGAAAAATCCAAACACCGACGGCAACGTCAGCATAACTATTGCTAGTAACACCCAACCCACATTCACAATCGGGTGTTGTCGGATAAACAGTACTACCGTCTCCCCATCATCCTGAGTTTCAAAACCAACCTGCGCTGGGAATGAACTAAGACTAGTAAACAAAGAATCCGATCCCAACCTCCCGACTGCCTCTCTAATCTTCTTGACCGATAGCCGTTCCCCCATAACTATATGGTACCATAAGCCTCAATCTTATTTCTTCTCAATATTGAATAATCCAGATTTTAAGGAAATTCTTCCTGGCGACCGTAAGTTAAAGGCTTTCTTAAAATCCGCCCCGCTGATGGGTACATTCCCCTTATTAGTCTGGAAGGTTACCGTGGCTGTCACCCCATTACCCGCATAAGTTACGCTCACCCCGCTGACGCTAACAAACCCACCAATCCCCCGTAACTCTTCTTTACTGTAAGGGTTCCCTCCCCAACAACTTGATTCTGGTGTGACTCTCCCGCTATCACCTCCCCCGTTAAACAACACTTTCCACGCATTCAAAATGTCTGCCATCTCCTCACTGTTTAACCATGGGTGGCTTCTTCCACACGCATCCCCCGACCTAGTTCGGTACCATGCCTTATAAAACCACGGACTTCCCGCTGTTTTTTCGTACGCTTGGGCGGTCCATCCTCCTTGCCCGCTCGGAGTATCCCAAAATCCAGGGGTACTATATCCGTTGGCACTATATGACTCTTGATATCCTCCCGAAGTCGACGCATACCAGGAGGAAAACGGATTTCCATTGGCATAGATTACCTTACCTCGGGTCGCATTCACTGCTTCCTCCCACTTACCTCCCTTAGGACTCGGTTTAAACACTTGACATGCCTCGGTAGCGCAAATTTCTCCCCCGCGGGCGAGCGCATAACTTCTCGCCGCCACAGCCTGTGCTTTCAAAGCCTCCATTCCTCCCTCATCTCCCCATGAACCCGGCATTTCGTAAATCCGTTTGGCGTATTCTTCCAAGGAATAGGTCCCGTAGCCTGTGACTGTAATTTGAGCATCAGGATTATGATCTCTAATTTCAATTCCACCCCCATAGTAGGCCTTTAAGATTTGTTCATATCCCTGTCCCTGCTTGGCTCTCCCCAAAGCTCCATACTGACTCATTCCCTTAAAGTGAGGTGCACCAAAACTAAAGGCTGCAAAAGCCGGCGAAAAGCCAGGATTATAGTCTGGTCGACTGGCCGGATCATCTGCCAAAGGGACCTCTCCCACCGTTGTTTGAAATGTTCCTGATTTTTCTGTCAAAATAGCCTGCTGTTTGGCCGTTAATGTGGCAATTTTCCCTGACAATTCAGCTTGCCATTTTTTTGCTCCCGCAATTTCCTTTTCAAAAAAAACTTTCTGTGTATCCAGTTTCGCCTGCAAACCGGCGAGTTTAGCTTTGTCCGCCTCAATCTGTTTTTTGTCCTCTTCAAGTTGCATGATCTCAGTCGTAATTCTCACAATCAAGTTTTTGTCCTCATCCGCACTCGCTTGCTTATAGGTGAGCCCTCTTGTTAGTTCCCCCGCCGATCGAGAAGACACCATCCACAGCAAAGGAGAATAAAATCGTGATTTTTTATAATAGTCTCGCACTTTTGCCGCCAGCACTGCGTATTGATTCTTGATCGTCTTTTCTCTCTCGGTGATACTCCCCGCCAACTCTTGCATCCGTATCTCTGACTGTTTGATCTGCGACCCGATCCCATCCAATTGCTTCTTTAATTTCGCCACTTCCGATTCTAGTGGAGTAGTTGCCGCTACCGATAATTGCATCTGGTGCTGCAACTCGGTAATTTGGGCTTCAATTTCTTCCAGTGATTCAGCTCTTACTCCCATTCGCTGTGCTAAAATAATTCCCAGCACCAATCCTAAACTGACTATGAATAAACTTTTCCACCATTTCCTCATTTTCTCCATCGTTTCTATCTTAACATGGGTCGCGTTACCCACTCCCTCAGCCAAAGCTGTTGGGAATTCTTGTTACTCTCTTG
>Ga0172379_10001458_pt1 | contig 46855 bp, 44 predicted proteins | sample GrowelOW334metaG_FD_119756 | JGI IMG/M metagenome (GOLD analysis project Ga0172379, IMG submission 119756) | Groundwater microbial communities from an aquifer near a municipal landfill in Southern Ontario, Canada - Groundwater well OW334 metaG | ecosystem: Environmental > Aquatic > Deep...
AAATGACAAATTAAAAATGACAATTGCTAAAAAAAATAGTTTTATATTAAGTGATTTTGCCATTTTGGGCAACAATTTTTCCGGCTACGATCGTAGTCATCACTTTGCCGGCAAGCTTCCATCCGGCAAATGGGGTGTTCCTGCTTTTTGAAGCAAATTTTGTAGGATCAACCGTCCATTCTGCGCTTGGATCAAAGATACAAAGATCCGCATCCGCACCGATCTTCAAAGTCCCCTTGTTTTTTAGCCCCAATATTTTTGCTGGATTATTCGAAAGCTTTGCGATGAGCTCGCCAAGGGAAAGCTGTTTTGTTTTTACCAGTTTTGTTACGGCTAGTCCAAGCGCTGTTTCAAGTCCGACCATTCCACTGGATGCCAGATTAAATTCCACATTTTTTTCTTCAATGTTATGCGGTGCATGGTCGGTGGCAATAACATCGATCGTCCCGTCCTTTAATCCTCGGATAACAGCCTTCAGGTCTTTTTCTGTCTTGAGCGGCGGGTTAACTTTTGCATTGGTATCATAATTTCTGATCGCTTCTTCGGTTATTGAAAAATAATGCGGGCAAGTCTCGCAGGTTACCGGGATATTGTCTTTTTTTGCCTGGCGCAGCAATTTAATCGAGCCTTCGGATGAAACATGCGCTATATGCACCCTTCCAAATTCCCTGGCCAGCATAATTTCCCGCGCGACCATGATCTCTTCGGAAATTGCCGGGATCGGAGGAAGGCCTATCGAAGTTGAAACAACTCCTTCGTTCGCGGATCCGCCTTTTGAAAGGCTGGTATCTTCGCAGTGCGAAATGACCGTGACGCCAAATTGTTTTGCATATTCAACCGCCCGGCGCATAATGTCGGCGCGCATTACCGGATGCCCGTCATCCGAGAAAGCGATGGCCCCATCTCTGAAACATTCGCCCATTTCAGAGATTTCTTCGCCTTTTAATCCTTTGGTGATCGCGGCGATCGGAAAAATATTTACGACCGCTTCCGTTTTGGCTTTTCCAAGAATATATTCAATGACCGCACCGTTGTCCGCGATCGGATCGGTATTCGCCATACAGCAGATCGACGTAAAACCGCCAAGGGCCGCGGCACGTGAGCCACTATAGATCGTTTCTTTGTCGGGCCGGCCGGGATCGCGCAAATGCGTGTGCATATCGATAAATCCGGAAGTTACGGCCAAGCCTTTCGCGTCAATTACTTTATAATTTTTCGAAGCCGGGATCTTTTTCGCGATCTTTGCTATTTTACCGTTCACGATAAGGATGTCATAGTTCCCATCCATTTTTGTTGATGGATCGACCACTTTTCCGTTTTTAATCAGCAATGAACTCATTTAAAATTTCATCCTCTTTTTTACATTTGAAATAATTTCTCTTATCCCGCTGACTCCCTTTTTATCACTTTCTTTGCCGCTTGTCGAACTATGTTTTTCGGGAGCCTTGATCACTTTAAGCGCAACGGTCGCGGCTCTTTGTTCGGCTTCTTTTTTATTGGCTCCCCGCCCGATCCCGTATCTTTTCCCTTTTATTTTAACCTCGACCCAAAAAACCCGCCTGTGCTCCGGCCCGGTCTCTTTAATGACCTTATAACGGGGTAATTCCCATTTCTTTTTTTGTACATATTCCTGCAAAGCCGACTTATAATCTCCGATATAGCCAGCTTGAGATACAAGTTCGATTTCGTCATTTAAGTTCCCGATTATCAGGTCCCTTACCTTCCCGAGTCCCGCATCCAGAAACACCGCTCCGATCAAAGCTTCGAAGGCATTGGCAACATTTGATTTTCTCTTCCGTCCGCCGCTTTTCTTCTCGTTCTGGCTAAGAAGAATAACCTCGCCCAGCCCCATTTTTTTGCCGATATTCCCCAGCGTTTCGTCGGAGATCACCGAGGCCCTTATTTTCGTAAGCGCTCCCTCGGCTAACTGGGGGAATTTATTATATATATATTCGGTAACAATGAGCTTCAAAACGGCATCGCCCAGGAATTCCATCCGCTCATTGTCCGGCAAGTTATTCTCGTGGCCGGAGGAGCTATGCGTCAGCGCCTGGTTGAGAAGGGTAATATTTTGAAAAGATATATTGAGATTTTGCTGGAGGGTTTCGAGCTCTTTTTCTCTCTCGGAGGAAAGCTGTATCATTGACTTTATATTTTACATTATATACAATGAAAGTTCAAGGATCACGGGCATTATAGAGGTAAAATTATGTCAGTACTTTCTCCGATCATGAGCTTTATCGTCGACAAGGAGGTCGGGTTCCCGATCCCTTCAGAAAAAGAAAAGGTCAATAAAGCTCTAAAGCGCTATCGCCAGATATATAAAGAGCATCCCAACCGCTCCGATATCGGCGAGATAATGTTCGGGATCGCCGACCTTTTGGTCGGTCGAAATGACCCCGGAGACTATGCCGAAGCGACCAAGACCTATGACCAGATCCTGCTTAAAAATCCTCCGGAATACCTGAAAGCCAGGGCGCTCATTGGGAAAGCCGAGCTATTGATCGGGACCCCGGCAGAATTCGCAAATGCGATCACGCTTTGTGAAAAAGCAAGACAGATCCTGGGAAAAGACCTGTCGGATTTTTTCAGCGCAAAAAGCTTTGTCATTGAGGCTGAACTTCTTTTGGCCCGCCGGGAAAAGGGTGATTGGGCAAAAGCCGTCGAACTCATCAATCAAATTATCAAAGAAAAGAACGCCCATTGGTACTTCAGGGGCCGAGCTCTTTTATCAAAAGCTGAAATATTGTTTTACCGCGAACCGGGAGACCTTGGGACCGCCATTAAGCTTTCCGATCAGGCAATTAGAGAATTAAAATCCCGTCCGGACGATTATTTCTCTTGTAAAGGGAAAATATTAAGGGGCGAAATGCTTATCCGCCGGGAAAAAAGAGGCGATTTTGAAAAAGCGGAAAAAATTCTCTCTGAGGTCCTTAAATCCAAGTTCAATTATTCGGATTTGATCGCCAGAGCAAAACTCGACCTGGCGGATATCGTCTCCAACCCGAAAGCCGGAAAACTATTGCAGGAAGTCTCCGAGATGGAAGGGCTTGACCCTTATCTGGCCGAAAAAGCAAAACTGGTTTCAGAACATATTAAAGAAAGGCCGCGCAGAAAATAGCCATGGGAAAGACTATCGCTGAAAAGATCCTCTCAAACCACTGCGGCCGCGATGCAAAGGCTGGCGATATCGTTATTGCCGATCTTGATTTTATGATCGGCCAGGACGGAACCTCCGGCGTAGCGATCGATTCCTTTCGTAAAATGGCCGCACCCAAAGTTGCCGATCCAAACAAAATTGCCATTATTATCGATCACAGCTCCCCTTCCCCAAATTCGGGCGTATCCGCGATCCACAAAAAGATCCGCGAATTCACGACCGAGCAAGGGATCAAACTCTATGATATCGGCTGCGGCGTTTGCCACCAGCTCACTCCAGAGCAAGGCCATGTGGTTCCGGGAGATCTAGTGATCGGGGCCGACTCGCATACCTGTACTTATGGCGCGATCAATGTATTTTCAACCGGAATTGGTTCGACCGACCTTGCCGCCGGAATGATCTCTGGAAAGCTCTGGTTCAAAGTTCCGGAAACGATCAAAATAAATTTTAACGGATCGCTTCCTAAAGGAATTTTCTCAAAAGATTTGATCCTGGCCCTTATTGGAAAGATCGGCGCCGACGGTGCGACATACTTAGCGCTGGAGATCGGCGGACAAGCAATTGATGAGATGTCGGTCGATGCCCGCTTCACCATCTCGAACATGGCAATTGAGTGCGGCGCCAAAGCCGGCCTTATGCCAGCGGATAGTAAAGTTATGGAGTGGGTAAAGAAACATTCCAATAAAAAACCGAATCCTGTTCAAGCCGATAAAGATGCTATTTATAAGCAAGTAATTGACATTGATGTAACAAAACTAGAGCCGCAGATCGCCAAACCTCATACGGTAGACAATGTTGTTCCTCTTTCGCAAATTGGCAAAGTTTCCATTCAACAGGGATTAATTGGAACTTGTACAAACGGGCGGCTGGAAGACTTTCAGATCGCGGCAAAGATCTTAAAAGGAAAAAAAGTTAATCAGAATTGCCGGTTGATCATTGCGCCTTCATCAAAACAAATTCTTATGGATATGATCAAAGATGGAACCTATCAGACGTTGCTTGAAGCTGGCGCGGTTGCCGTTACTCCTGGGTGTGGACCATGCGTTGGCACGCACAACGGCGTTCCTTCCGACGGGGAAAATGTGATCTCAACTGCGAACAGAAACTTCAAGGGAAGAATGGGGAACGTTAATTCGTTTATCTACTTAGGTTCGCCGGCTACCGTAGCAGCATCGATGCTGGAAGCCAAGATCGCTGATCCGAGGAAGTATTTGTAGATACTATGTTGATATCGCAAATTGCGATATCAAGATTTGCAACCGGTGACAAATTGGCCCTGGTTCAATTATTTTCTAATTTAACTATTCGCCGTATACTTTTGCCTTTAATATAAGAACATTTTGCCTCGGGAAAAACTTTCGCACAGTCCACCTCTCCCCCCTGGAAAAAACCACCGTTTTCGAAAAAAAGTCATATTCTCTCCAAAACATAAAATCGGTATCCCCAAATATCCTTACTAAGGCAAGTCTAACCGCCTCTTCCTCATTAACGTTCCCTATTGCGTAATAACTTCTGCTACTTGAATAATCATATTGCTTATATACATTCATCCCTTTTGCTAATCCAAGGTTAATAAGCTCAAGCCTTAGCGCCGTTTCTTTGTCTCCCGGAAATACTTCTGAATTGATAGAGACTATTCCTTTTTGCTCTTGATTGTTTTGTGCGTCTCGAATAAACATGCGCGTAATGAAACGTGATGCAAGGGTCAAAAGAATTCCTCCTCCGACAATTCCTAACAAAGGAGCAACAGTAGTTATCACAGCCGTTGCCCACAAGCACGCTGGCACAGCCACAGTACTTACCAACGATAAAAGCATAAAACCTGCTCCAAATTTATGCCCAAAGCTAAGTTTAAATGGCGGGATTTCTAATTTTGATTTTTCTGGAGCAACAACTGAGCTTTTTGGTGCGACGGCTGCAGCCAGTTCCGCTGGGACGACTCTGCCTGCGCTTGCTGTTTGCGGACTTTTTGCGCTTCGTACTGGTTCGCCCTTTTGCTCACCTTTACCAAATTTACCTTCTTTCTTTTTTGCTTTAACTCCAAAATTCCCTTCTAGCTTAACCTTCCCCGCCAATGCCGGCCTTGCCGCAATGGCCGCCGCAAGATCTTCGCTTGTAAGGACGATCCCAACTAAAGCACTTATCAATTCTCTGGCCGCTAAATCATCTGCCGGTCTGGAATCCCCTTCAATTCTAATTTGAGTGATCCCGATATTATGTAAAATTCCCAACCGTACACCTTTTTTCTCTTCCACTCCTTTGCTGCAATCTACTGTTCCCCGAAAACCGGCTAAGCCGCGCCCGATCCTATCCTGCGCCTGCAAAACCTGTTTTTTCCCTAAGTCGGCATTCCTTCTTATCCCTCTTGTTGTTACCGTTATCTGCACTCCAGCCATTTCAAATCCTCCTTAATTAACAAAAACCCAGATTATTCATCTGGGTTTAAACTAACCTCATAGCTTTTTATCTGTACATCCTAGGATAAATTTCACCCTTTCGGCCGCAGGGAATACCCTTCAGCGAGCAACTCCGCAACGGAAATAAAGTCCGGCCGACGATAGGTTTCTTCCACATCAAATATTTCCACCCGTTGCGTAAAATCTCCCGCCCGCATTAATGTTTCATATCTTCCACGAACCCCCTTCTTGGTCGAACGCAATAACGCTTCCGGGTCGCGATATTTCCCTTTCGCTAGTGCGGCGCTTACTTCATCAACCAAAACTGTTCCTTCTCTGCCGACAGAAAGAAGATCGTGCTGAGAATTTCTAAAATGAACCGGCAAAACATGTTCGCTCCCATCAGAAAAAGTTGTAATTATATAAATTCCATAACGAATAGATAGTTCGCGCTGGTCACCCAGCATTGTTTTTTGGATCTGCGCTTTATTCGAGTGGTGACAGCCTGCTAACATTCGGCTCCCATCACCCATTAAAATCGGCTTAACCGGCAATCTGCAAAGCCTTCCTCTATATTGCCTTGCAGCAAATATTTCTTCTCGGGCGATCCCGCTTATTGATCTTTCTCTTTCCGTTATGTTTCCGGGCAGCTCCAGCGGGCCAAAATATCCCTTTTCCAGCCTAAAAAGCGGCAACCCCAAGATCCCCTTTGTTCGCAGAACATGGTCAAAACCTCTTACGAAAAGCTCAGCTGCAGTAAGGCCGGGCTTCCCGGTCTCTATTGGGCTTAATAATTCCGTACCACCATCTTGAGGCATAATAAGATAACCGGAATATCTTTGTGTTACTACTTTTGTACACAGGTACCGAGCTAATACGCCGGCAGTTAATTCAACCAACGCCTCCTCAAAAACACCTAGCGCTAATTCGTCCTCTCGAATCCCTTTTGTATCGATAATTTTTACGGCTGCTTTGTCTAGATCCACTAATAAATGGATCTCTTTTCCCGTAAACGTACCTTCCTCTGCCAGAGAGGCCGCAACTTCAAAAGTTTGGCTCTTTAAATGCCGAACAGTTATTGATCGGAGCGATCCGCGTAAAAAATCCCCACCGGCAAGCTGATATTTCACTGTGGTTTCAGCTAACATGGAAGGAGCAAATAATAGATCGACCGTTTCCATAGACTTATGACGACGCTCCGAAATTTGATCGGCCACCGCCATTAAACCCTCTTCCGCACCCCGAACTAAATTCAAAAAGTAGCGAATGAATTCGACATTTAAATTTTCAACTTCGCGCCTTGCAAGCTCCAAAGCAAATTGATCGACCTGTTTATCAACTTCGCCCAATACTACTGCAGGCGATTTAACGGCTAACCCGCCTACCTTTCCGGCCAATCCAAAAGCAAGAGCCGATAATCCGCACAAAAGAAAATATCTTGATAATAATATTTTATTTCCCTCAAATTTAGGAGGGTAAAGCTGCAGGTGTTTTATCGGCAACTCATAAAGCAGATACCCGTCTGCCCTTTTAATCGCGACTAACATTGAAGCCGTATTTGGCCGACTGAAAATATTTACACGACCAGCCTCTGCCGAATGCTTGGCACTAAATTCAGCTGCATGCAAAAAACAGGCCGAACCGCTCAACCCCGCCTTTAGAAATACCCGATTGAGGGCTTCCACCGATTCTTTTATCTGTCGATCAAGAATAAGGGCTATCCGGGGGGCATCATCGGCAGACAACCGCAAAACCGGCCCGCATTCGGTCAAGGAGGCCAAAGACAACCCGCTTTCATAAAACCGGCAAATTGCATCAAGAAAGGAAATGCGCAAAATTTCTATTTCGGTATCAATTACTGTCGGCGCGCTCGCCGTTCTTTTATTTCCATTTCCCTCCAAGTGAGGCGCGACACCCTCTAAAACACCCTTTGCCGCATTTCTATCCCCTTTCGCCGATAATTGCTCAAATTCTCGATAACTCCTTTGCATTGACAGCAGCCTTGCTGCTTTTTCATCAAGGGCAGCTCCCAAAATAAATCTATCCAGAAGATCTAAAAATTCAAAGTGCGCCAGGCCGACAATTTTTGTATGAAAACATTCCTGGTCATCAGCAAAATTCCCTTTGTTTTCAACGACCAATTCTGCACACACCCTCATTTTTCCACGATCAAAAGTTGCCCCTCTCATTCTTTCATTTGCTCTGCCGCGAAACAGGACCTCTTCGGCAACTAAGCGCCTGCACTCTAGATCAATGGACGTCAAACAAGCAATATCGCTGCCTAAGTCTATTAGCCTATTTGGAAAAGTTTTAAGCAGGCGGCTGCCAATAACAAAAACGCCGATAAAATATCTCAAATCTCTATTGCCGGCAGGAGGAAAAGGTTTTACCTTTATAAACTCCTCATACCGACTCCTTATGGCTCTTCCGGTTTCCGGGCTAGCATGCAAGGTTCTCTGAAGAGCATTTGCGGCATTTTGAAAATTATCGCTATCTGGCGCATCTCTTTCAATAACATACATGTAATGGTCCGCCGCAAAAGCGTGATTAGATTTCTTACGTGCAAGATCTGCCAAGGCAACATAACAACTATAAATTTCAGACGGCGCAACTTGCCCGGATCTTTCGATCTGCACAAGCAAATTCTTAGCAACATGTAGATTTCCCGCGCGATGTGCTGTAGAAAAATCCGTCATTGTTGGCATTTTTTGTTGCCGAACCTCTCTTTTTCCCCACCGTACTCCACTTGGTTTCATATCCTAATATCATCGTCAATAGATCGGATTAATTTCACAGAATATGGCAAATCATGTATAATAAATATCATGAACCTAAACGGAAAAGCACGCCGGCTGCCTCAAAATGATGATATAAATACCGATTACGTCATCTCGGGACGCTATAAGTTCAAGATCCAGGACCCGGTTGAACTGGCGACCCATGTCATGGAAGACCTGGATCCCGGCTTTTTCAAAAGAGTTGAAAAAGGGGATTTTATGGTCGTTGGCCGCAATTTTGGCTGTGGATCATCGCGCGAACAAGCCCCGATGGCGATCAAATATGCCAATATTTCCGCGATCCTGGCCAAATCTTTTGCCCGCATCTTTTATCGCAATTGTTTCAACCTAGGGCTCTTAGCGATCGAATGCGACACTGACGGGATTGACGAAGGCGACCAGCTCGAAGTTGACCTGGACGGCGGCAAGATCATAAATAAAACAAAAAAGACGGAGATCAAGGTAGCGCCGCTTCCCAAAACTATGCAAACCCTTTTGGCCGACGGGGGGCTGATCGAACATTTCAAAAAGCATCATGGATTCAAAGTTTAGCATCCGCGGTTTCATTGAGACCTCTTTCCTCGACTGGGACGGAAAAATAACCTCGGTCATCTTTCTCCCCAACTGCAACCTAAACTGTTCCTATTGCAGCAATAGCGTTCTGGTCAATTATCCTGAAACCCTGCGAGAAATCGATTTTGAGCATATTAAAAGCTTCATTGTTGAGAGAAAAGATTTTATCGATGGGATCGTAATAACAGGAGGAGAGCCGACCATCCAACCGTGGCTTATCGACTTAATAAAAGAAATAAAAGCGCTCGGTTTTCTGATCAAACTCGATACAAACGGCATTAACCCCAAAGTCCTCTCCCAGCTCCTAAGCCCTGCCTGCCGGCAGGCAGGTCCGAACTCCGAACTCCCAACTCCCAACTCCCGACTTGTTGATTATATAGCTATGGATGTTAAAGCCCCGCTAAATGAAAAATACAAAGAAGTCTGCGGAACAGATGTAGACCTGAATGCCATACGGGAAAGCATTAAACTGCTGATAAATTCCGGGATCGAACATGAATTCAGGACAACCGTTGTTGCGGGCAGCCTGGATAATGAAGATATTAAAGAGATCGCAAAAAGCATTGTCGGAGCAAAAAAGTTTGCGCTCCAGCAATTTGTTCCCCGGATCGCCGGGGATGAAAAGTTAAGAGAAACCATCCCCCACTCAAAAGAGAAACTGCAAGAAATGGCTAAAATCGCCAAGGAATATATCCCTAACACCATTGTGCGGGGGATCTGACGCGGCCCTCACCCGGTTTATCATTAAAGTATACTTGACGTTAGCTGCCCTCTCCCAGGGGGAGAGGGAATGTTTGGTTAATTGTTTGTAACACGATACAACCCTTCTCCCTCTGGGAGAAGGTAGTTAACGAGAGGCCTTCTTCAAGAATAATCTGGATGAGGGCTGTGTTATAATTACCTCATGTTCTACGATCCAACATTTATATTACTGATCCCCGCTATGCTCCTGGCCATGTATGCCCAATTCAAGGTCAAGTCGACCTATGAAAAATATTCGCAAGTAAATTCTTCAAAAGGGCTGACCGGCGCGGAGGCTGCCAGACAGATCCTGGATCAAAACAAAATGTCGAATGTCGGGATTGAATCGACCCCGGGAGAGCTGACCGACCACTACGACCCCAGAGACCAGAAGCTTTATCTCTCCCAAAATGTTTACGGCAGCCGCTCCGTCGCCGCGATCGGCGTCGCCGCGCATGAAGCAGGGCACGCCATTCAGGACGTTAAACTATATATGCCGCTTAAGATCAGAAATGGCTTGGTCCCGGTCACAAATCTTGGATCAACGCTCGCTTTCCCACTGTTTTTAGTTGGGATGTTTGCGAGTATGCCGATCTTTATGGATATTGGAATTATTTTATTCTCGATCGCGGTTGCCTTCTCGCTCGTAACCCTGCCGGTTGAATTTAATGCCAGCAAGCGCGCAATTGCGATCTTATCAAATGGGATGCTGACCGAGCAGGAAGTCCCGATGGCCAAAGCCGTTTTAAATGCTGCGGCCATGACCTATGTCGCCTCAACCGCCATGGCCGTCCTCAACCTGATCCGCCTCCTGGTCCTCCGCAACGAAAGGGATTAGTGAAACCAATAATCATCCTCGGCTCAACCGCCGTTGGAAAAACCAAGCTTGCCATCGAACTCGCAAAAAAGATCGACGGAGAAATAATCTCCGCTGATTCCATGCAGGTCTATCGCGGTATGGATATCGGAACAGCAAAGCCAACCATAGAAGAACGCCAGGGAATTCCCCATCATCTGATCGATGTCCGCAACCCGGATGAGGAGTGGACCGTCTCTGACTTCGTCAAAGAAACAAAAAAGCTGGAAAGAGAGATCGTTGCAAGAGGAAAAACGCCTATCATCGTCGGGGGAACGGGGTTGTATTTGCGGGCGCTGCTCGAAGGCTTTGTTTTTCCAAAAAAGCCGGAAGACAAAGACTTGAGGGGAAAACTTGAGCTCGAAACCACCCCTATTCTCTATTCTCGATTGTCTACTGTCGATTCACTTGCCTCCACAAAGATCCATCCTAATGATAAAAAAAGAATTGTACGAGCACTGGAGGTTTTCGAGCTGACTGGGAAAAAGATCTCAGAGTTACAAGAGAATAGACAGTGGACAGTAGACAGTAGAAAATTGGATCATTCTATTATCGGCCTTAACCTTGCCAGCGAAGCCCTCTACCCTCGCATAAACGCCCGCGTCGATACAATGATCGAAAAAGGATTGATCGACGAAGTAAAAGGGCTTTTGGCCAAGGGATATTCAAAAGAGCTTCGGTCATTCCAAGCGCTCGGCTATAAAGAAGCGGTCGAATATCTCGAAGGACGATGGAAGAAAGACAAGATGATCGAAGAACTAAAAAAACGGACCCGCAACTTCGCCCGCCGGCAGATGACCTGGTTTAGACGGTTCAAGGATGTTAAGTGGTTCGAGGGCGTTGACAACAAGGCCATAATCGAGCTATATTTAAGTCATGCCAAGAACTAGACAACAAGAAATTACCCGAAGACGGAAGGTCAAAAAAGAGGCTCTCCGCAAAAAGGGTAGACTAAGAAAAAGCGCGCGTTAGTTTAACTACGGTTTCCACATGGTCCGTCTGCGGGAACATATCTATCGGCTGAACTGCGTCGATCTTATAACTATTTTGAATTAACGCCTTCAGATCGCGCGCAAGGGTCTTTGGATTACAGGATACATAGATAATTCTTCGCGGCGCAACCTTGATCACCGCCCTCAGTGCCTTCTCGGAACAGCCGGCTCTAGGCGGATCAAGAATAATCACATCGGCTTTTTTCGGCAGATCCTTCTCAATTTGACCCAAAACCATTTGAATATTGTAGAGCTTATTCAAAAGAATATTTTCCTGTGCATCTTTTACCGCAGAAGCCACTTCCTCCACCCCTATTATTTGTTTTGCCTTGTCCGAGAGAAATAATGCGATCGGACTTATCCCGGCATAGGCATCAATGACCAGCTCTTCGCCGGTTAGATCGGCATATTTTTTAACTAGTTTGTAAAGAAGCTTGGCTTGAACAGGATTTACCTGAAAAAACGAATGAAGCCCGATCCGAAATTTAAATCCCCCAACCATTTCCATAAAAAAGCTTGATCCTAAAAGCTTCGTGTCTTTTTCACCCAAAATTACGTTATCTTTATAAACATTGGCGTTTTGGATGATCCCAACAATTCGCCGCTTTTCATCAAATTCAGGATAATTTTTCTGGCGCCCTACCTGACGGTGCATTAGCCGCTCCTGCTTCTTGATCTCGTTCGCCAGAGTAAAGCTGGCCGGCATACCTTTAGCATTAATAACGATCCCCAGGAGCATCTCCTTCGTTATAAAACTGCTTCTGCCGATGAAATGGCGCACAAGCCCCTTTCCAGAAACTTCGTCGTAAGCCGTAAGCCCGCGGTCCTCAATAATTTTGAGCGAGATCTTGGCGATCTCGGTCAAAAATGGATCTTGAATATAGCACTCTTTAATGCTGACAACCTCATGGGTTCCCTTCTTAAAATAACCCATAATGAGCTGGCCATTCTGGCTGCGGATCGGGAACTGCACTTTGTTGCGATAAAACCACGGATTTGACATCCCCCAGGTACTATTTACCTGAATTCCTTCGACCCCATTTTCAGAAAATGCGCGTTCAACCGCCTGTCTCTTTAGAACAAGCTGTTCATCATAAGGGACATCCTGCAGCTGGCACCCGCCGCATACCCCGAAATACGGGCATCTTGGTTTAATCTGGTCATTCATATATATCTATGATATCATATTTTTGGCTATATTATGGAAAACCTAGGTAAAAGGATCGAGTTCCATTCCCACTCTATTTTCAGCGATGGAGCATTACTCCCCGCCGGACTTGTTCGCGAGGCTGAAATTAGGGATCATATGGCGCTGACTATCTCCGACCACGTTGACGCTTCAAATATTGATGAAACTATCAAGTCCCTGGTCCGCTTTGAGAAAGAAACGCGAGGAAAAAGCCCGGTCACCTTTATTGTCGGGGCAGAAATAAGCTATGTTGTCCCTTCCCAGATATTAACCTACGCCAAAAAAGCAAAAAAGCTCGGCGCTAAAATAATTATCGTGCATGGAGAGTCAACTTCTGAAGAAGTTTATCCGGGGACCAACCATGAGGCAGTTTCCGCCAAAGATATCGTAAATATCCTCGCTCATCCGGGAAATATTGCAGAGGAAGACGTTATTCTGGCTGCAAAAAACGGGATCTATCTTGAATTATCGGCCAAACATGGGCACAAAGACGGCAACAAACACGTTGCAAAACTCGCTTTGCAATATGGAGCAAAAATGCTGGTAGATACCGACGCCCATGATGAAAAGGGGTTAATTACCCAGGAACAAGCCTTTCAAATCGCTAAAGATGCAGGATTATCGGATACTGATGCGGTTAGGACCGTTCGAGATAATCCAATTGAGCTGCTTAAGAAAATCTAACATCGACCGATCTGGCATGTGCATCCAGCCCTTCGATCTCCGCAAGAAGTTTTATATCTTTCCAGACATTCTTTAATGCCGGTTTTGTGTAGCCGATAATGCTCTGGTGTTTTACAAAGTCGTAAACCCCCAGCGGAGAAGAAAATCGGGCCGTCCCGCCGGTCGGCAAAACATGGCTTGGTCCGGCAATATAGTCGCCGACCGCAACCGGGGAATGCGGGCCCAAAAAAATCGCCCCGGCATTTTTAATTTTACCGAGAACCCTCTGCGGCGCGCCAACCTCAAGCTCAAGATGCTCCGGCGCGATCTGGTTCGCGATTTCAACCGCGTGGTTAACCGTATCAACCTTAATTAAAACGATCTCCGCCTGTTCGATAATGTTTTTTCTTGATAGATTCTCCATCTGTTTTCGAATTTCAACTTCGGTCTCCTTGATCAATTTTTCTGATGTCGTGACCAGGACCGAGATCGAAGACGGATCGTGTTCCGCCTGCGCCAAAAGATCGGCCGCCACAAATTCCGGGTCTGCATCAACATCGGCAATAATTAATACATCCGATGGGCCGGCCAAGCTTTCTATTCCAACCACTCCAAAAACCTCTTTTTTTGCCAGGGTCACATAAATATTACCGGGCCCTACGATCTTATCCACTTTTGGAACAGTTTCAGTCCCATATGCCATGGCAGCGATCGCCTGCGCCCCGCCGGCATTTACTATTTTTGTGACACCCACTTCATTTGCGGCAACAAGAACATATGGGCTTATCGGCGGAGGAGTAGAAATTACAATATCTTTTACGCCTGCAACAGTTGCAGGAATAACATTCATTAAAACCGATGACGGATAGCGCGCGCGTCCACCCGGAACATAGACCCCCACCGTTTCAAGCGGGATCAGCCGCTGGCCCAAGACGACATCAAGGGGAAGAGTTTCAAACCATTCATCAACTTTTTGTTTTTTGTGGTATGAAGTAATATTCTGGATCGCTTTTGTAAGCGAATCCAAAAAACCGTCCTGGATCCCTTTGTAGGCTTCTTTTATCTCCTCCGCCGAAACCATGATCCCCTTGGGAGAAAGGGATGCATTATCAAATTTTTTAGCATATTCGATAAGCGCCTTATCCCCTTTTTCCCGAACATTATTTATTATCGCTTTTACAGCTGATTCTTCCGGATTATTCCCGGTAAAAGCCTTTTTTTGTACGATCCGGTTCACTTCGGCTTCAATATTTTCGCTCTGCACGATCTTAAGCATTAATAATAGATCCTTTCCCGATAACTGAATTATCCGCCAAAACAACCCCTTCGCCAATTCGTGAATAATCGCCGATCTCGCAATTTCTGCCGATTATACAGCCATTCATCACAACATGTCTTCCCACTTTGGTCCCCTCCCAAATTATCACCCTCTCCAAGACCGATCCTTCGCCAACATAAACTTTTTCTCCAATAGTTGAATAATCTTTTATTCTAACGTCCCGGTCGATCGCCGCGCTTTCTCCAATAATAGCCGGCCCGAGTATTTTTGCAGTCTTACTGACCTTTGCTCGATCCCCGATCCAGTTTTTTTTATCTATACGCATCCCTTTTAATCTTACGGAAACTTCATTCCGCATGATCGCTTCATGTGCTTCCATGTATTGTCCCGGCTTTCCGATATCCATCCAATATCTATCCGAAATATAGGCAAACATCGCCTCGCCTCTTTCAAGGAGCGATGGAAAAAGCTCGCGCTCAAACGAATAGATCGTACCGCGAGGGACCTTTTTGAAAATTGCCGGATCTAAAACATAGATCCCGGAATTTATCGTATTGGCAGAACCAAATTCTGCCGAACAGGTATTTACCTGCTCCCAACTCGGCTTTTCAAGGAACATGCTGATCCGCCCATCCTTGTCAGATATGATCAAGCCATAGGCCGTTGGATCCTCAACCCTTGTCAGCGTCAAAGTCGCTTTCGATTTTTTTCGTTTATGATAATCAACGATCTGGGAAATATTAATATCCGTTAAAATATCCCCATTAAAAACCACCAGCGGCTCTTTATCAAAATATTCTTCCGCATTCTTTACGGCCCCGGCGGTCCCAAGAGGGGTCTCTTCAATAGAATAATAAAGTTTTACTCCCAAGCTTTTCCCATCACCAAGCACATTTCTTATACTATCCTGCATGTAATGCAGATTTAAGATTATCTCTTTAATGCCATGCTGCTTGAGCAGTTCGATCTGGTGAAGGATAAATGGGCGGTTAGCGACCGGGACGATCGGCTTCGGCGTATTATAGGTCAGCGGGTGGAGCCTCGTCCCTAGTCCGCCGGCAATAATGACCGCCTTCAACGGGACATTTCCTTTTTGAGTCTGATTATCGGATCGATCCGGCTAGGATCGACTTCTTTGAGCAAAGCCGAATAAACGCTCAAAAAATCCGCAAAAAGAACCAAAGACATAGCTTTTGCAAACATCCCCCGCCCTTGAGAAAAGATCTCATTTACTCCGCCGATCGAGCTGCTGATGATCGATTTTGTAATTTCGATCCTTTTTTTGATCCGTTCGCCGTCCAAACTATCTCGTAAAATTATCAGGGAAAAATTATGTTCTCCTCTTTTAAGAGCAGCAAAATTTACAATATCATTATGGTTGAGTTCCGGAAAAGCACAATTAAGCGCCGTTATCTTTCCGTTTTCGTTAAATTGGTCTTTAAAGCGCAAAGCCGCGGAGTTTGTGGTCCCGACCGATCCAAAGATTATCGGCGTTTTTCCGGCAAGCTTCTTGGCTAATTGCTTTACCGGGTTTGTTCGCAGAGGATTCTGAGAATTATATTCGTTTTTAAGATCTTTTAGCAATGCGATCGCTTCTTTTATTTCTTGCGGCAAGCTCGGATAAAACCCTAATTTCTCAAATATCCGGAATAGCGGCACCAGTATAAATGGAAGCGCGGCTCTTGGCTGAAAGCCTCCTGGTATGACAAATAGCGGGTATTTGTTTTTTTCTGCGATCTCTTTGAGCTTGCCGCCGGACGTTATGCAGGCGATTTTTGCTTTTTTCTTTTCCGCTTCTTTTAATAGCGTTAACACCTCTTCCGTGTCACCCGAATAAGAGGTCGCTATAAACAAGGTCGAGGGATCAACATAGGCCGGCAAAAGATAGCCGCGGCATACGTTTATCGGCACGGAACATTTTAGCGTCAACAATTCAGCCGCAATATCGCCCGCGATCGCCGAACCACCCATCCCCGCAATAACAATATTTCCGATCTTTCCGACTTTCTTAAAAGGGATCACGGGAATAATCTTTTCAATTTCCGCCAGCATTTCCGGCGTCCTTTCGACAACGCCCAGCATGCCGGCCATATCGATCCGGCATATTTGGTCTAGTTCATCAAGAAGCTCTTTAGCCACCGTTTCTTTCTCCAATTTTTTCTTTTAAGATCTGGATCGCTTTTTGCATTTGAATATCTTTTTTCTCGTCCGGTATTTCATCGACCGACATATCCGACTCGGCTTCTTTTGTCGGAAGCATAACAACGACTTCAGGGGAGATCCCCTTTTTCGTGATATCTTCCCCGTCGGGGGTTAAATATTTTGCAATAGTAAGAAGGATCGCCGACCCGTCATTTAACTGCCTGACGTTTTGAACGGAAGCTTTTCCGTAGGAATGCGAACCAACCAAAGTAGCGACTTTATTGTCTCGTAGCGCACCGGCAAGGATCTCCGAGGCTGACGCGGATGTTTCATTGATCAGCATCACGACCGGCTTGGTCCAGATCACCCTTCCGGTTGAATCGAGCTTTTCCTTTCTCCCTTCCCGATCGATCGTCTGCACAATGTTCCCCTCTTTGATGAACATGCTCCCGATCTCGATCGCATTTTGCAAAAGGCCGCCGCCGTTCCCGCGAACATCAATAATTATTCCGTCCACATCTTTATAAGCGCTCAGAGCTTTCTCGAATTCTTTTGCAGCAGATAAGTTTTCAAAAGTATTTAGTTTAATGTAGCCGATGTTCTCCCCGATCTTTTTCATGACCAGGCTTTTGACGACGATCTTTGCTCTTGGTATCTCAAAGGTCCGTGCATCTTTCCATCCCTGACGAAAGACATCGACTTTAACTAGCGTCCCTCGGGGTCCGCGAATAAGACTGACCGCCTCTTCAAGCGCCATATCTTTGGTCTCTTTTCCTTCAATTTTCACGATAGCGTCGCCGCCTTTTAAGCCGGCGCTTTTCGCAGGAGTTCCGTCGATCGCAGAGATCACTTTCAGTTGCTTATCTTTTAAGCCTATATAAATGCCGATCCCGGAATAAGACCCTCCCATTCTGACCCGCATCTCTTTATACGCCTTTGGTTCCATAAATCGGGTATATGGATCATCGAGCGCATCCAGCAATCCTCTTATCGAGCCGTATACTAGTTTTTGGTCGTCCAATTTTTTCGATACATATTCATTTTTTACAAGTTCAAGCGCCTGCAAATATGTTTCAAGCTTGCTTTCCAGCTCGCCCTGGGCAATTACTTTCCCGACGGAAAAAGCCGAAACCGCCACGACCAAGACCAAAAACCCGACCTTAAGCCTTAAATTATTCTTCATTAAAATCCCCTTTTTTATTTTTACGGCAAATAAGGCATCGGATTAACCACGGTGCCATTTTTTCTAACTTCAAAATGAAGATGCGGACCGGTTGAATTCCCGGTGCTCCCTTCCAATCCTATTGATTGTCCTTTCGAAACAACTGCTCCGACACCCGCGATCAGCCTGGACATGTGCCCGTAAACAGTTGCGATCCCTTTTCCATGATCGATGACGATAGCTTTTCCATATCCATCCCACCAGCCGGAAAAGATAACTTCACCGGAATCAGCCGCTAGGATCGGTGTCCCATGCGTCGTTGCAATATCAACTCCGGTATGGCGATGTCCGCGCCCATATCGCCGATAAACGCCATAGCGTGAAGTAATTCTACCCCTTAACGGCCAAATCATCAACCCAGAGCCCTTTGCATATATGCCCGCCTGCGTGCGCTGGGCCATTTTCTTCTGGATCAACACTTCTAATTCTTTGGAGCTCCTTTCGAGCTCCTCAATTTTTGCTTCCTGCTCCAACTCCATCTTGGTCAGATCCTTGAAGATCATTTTCTTTTCCGCCGCCTGCTGGGAGATCTTATCTTTTTGCTGGGCGATCACCCCGGCAAGTTCTTTTATTTCGCTATTTTTTTCCGCTAAGATCTTTTTTTCGGTTTTTGCTTCCATCAGATCCGATTTTACTCCCTGGATCACACTTGTATCCTGGGAAATGATCTTCTCAAAATAATACAGCCTGCTTAAAAAGTCCGACATTGAGCGCGCGGCAAAGACCAGGTCAAGATAATTTACCCCGCCGCTTTTATATGCTTCTCGGATCCTTCTCTCTAATACCGTCGATTTTTTATTCAGATCAACTTCGGTTTTCTGGAGCTCTACGACCAAGGTCCCTATCTTAGCCTGGTTATCGGTTATCTTTTCCTTTGCCCGATTCAACTTCTTATTTGCACTCCGTAATTGGACGTTGATCGAAGCCAGCTTCCCTAGGACTTCTTGTTTTCTATTCCTGGTTTTTTCGAGCTCCGCCTTGTTCCTGAGGAGCTCTTTCTGAATTATTTTAAACTTAGCCGCAGGATCAAGCTCCTGGGCACAAAGAGGCGAACAGGCGGCAACAATAGCCAATATGATCAGGAGGAATTTCATGTAAAAAAATTTTAGCACATATCCCAAACTAGTTGAAGAGGCCTTTGAGCCTTTTAGCACGATGAAACGTGATCGCAAACCGGTGCGCCTCATTTCGTATCCTCTGCAGCAGTTTTATTGCCAGCGACTGAATGGGGAGCAAAAGCGGGGCTCTTTCATCCGAGAAATAGATCGTTTCTTCTTTCTTCGCCAGACCGATCAAAGTTTTTGGTTTATAGCCTGTCTCTTCCAAGGCCTTTTTAGCCGCAGATACTTGCCCTGCGCCGCCATCAACCATTACGAGATCAGGATACGATAGCTCTTTTGACAATGCACCTCCATAACGCCGCTTTATCACCTCATAAATGGCCATCACATCGTTTGGTTTTCCATGCAAACCGTAGATATTAAATTTCCGATATTCGGCCTTAAGCGGGGTACCGCCGACAAATACGACCATCGACGCGACAATATTACTTCCCTGAATGTTTGAAATATCAAAGCATTCGATTCTTTGCGGAAGCTCTTCCATTTTGAGTGCAGTTTTTATTGCTTCCAAGTTCTCGTGAGATTGGATCCCCGGGGCATTGATCAAGCTTTCGCGGCCTTCGATCATTTTTTCAAGTTTTTTGATCCGATCCCTGAAATAGGCCGCCTTTTCATAATCCTGCTTATCTGACGCCCTTTTCATTTCCAAATTAAGCTCTTTTAACGCCGGCGTTAATTTCCCCCTTATCAATAAAACGATCCCTTTCACATACTGTTTATACTCCGTAGGCGTAATATTGCCTGCGCACGGACCGCTGCAAGCCCCGATCCGATAGAACAAGCAGGGCTGCTCCCGCTTTCTTAATGGGGACTCTTTACACCACCTGATCGGAAATAGTTTTTTTACCAAACGAATAATTTCTTTGACCATCGCACCCTGAAAACGGCCAAAATAAATCGCCCCATCCTTTTCTTTTCTGCGGGAAATTAATAATCGCGGCCATTGTTCTTTGGTTAATTTAAGATATGGGTAATTTTTATCGTCTCGAAGCAGAATGTTGTAGCGGGGCATATACTTTTTTATCAGATCGTTTTCAAGCGTTAACGCATCCAACTCGGAGGCAGTAAGGATAAAATCAATATCCCGGATCCGGCTGATAAGAATACTGGTTTTAATATCTAAATTTGGCTTGAAATATGAGGAAACTCTTTTGCGGAGCGATTTGGCTTTACCGATATAGATGACAGTACCGATCCGGTCTTTAAAAAAATAAACCCCCGGCTTATTCGGCAGTTGCTTTAGCTTCTCTTCTAGAGAGATCACTTCTTTATTTAACGGTTATCTTAAGCTTTACGTCCGCTTTAATGCTTTGGTAAAGCGTAACTAAAACCGAGTATTCGCCAAGAAACTTGATCGGCGCCCGAATGGTAACTTTTCTTTTGTCGATTTCGATCCCGGAAGAGCTTTTTATCTCTTTCACAACATCCAAGGTCGTGACCGATCCGAAAAGCTTGCCGCCCTCGCCCGCTTCCATCGGAATAGTAAGTTCAAGCTGGCCTAGTTTTTCAGCAATAGCCATTAACTCCGCTTTCTTCTTTTCAACGATCGCCTGTTTCTTCTCTTTTCTCTTTTCTACCTGGACAAGCGAGCTTTTAGTTGCAAGGACCGCCAATTTTTTTGGAAAAAGGTAGTTTCTGGCGTAACCGTCCGCTACGTTTTCAACTCTATCGTCTTCTAAATAAATTATTTTCATATTAATCTACCACGTACGGCGCAAGCCCAAGCTGGCGCGCTCTTTTGACCGCATTTGCAACTCTTCGCTGATGGATAGCGCAACATCCCGACATTCTTCTCGGGGCGATCTTTCCTCTATCCGTAACAAATTTACGGACAAATCCGATATCTTTATAATCCAATTCTTTTTTGTCCGCGCAGAATACGCACGGCCGTCTTTTCTTCTTTTTATACTGCTGAGGCTTCGTTTTTGGTTTTCTTGATTCCCTTGCCATTATTTCCCCCTTAAAAAGGAATTTCATCAACCGGAGCTTCTTTTATTTCCGCAGGCACCTCTTTTGCCGTTTCGGAGCTTCTCCGGTCAGATTTTTTTCCCAACATCTGCATATTATCCATCACAACTTCAACCATCGTCCGTTTTTGGCCATCGCGCCCGACAAAACTATTTACGCGAAGGGTCCCTTCGAGGGCGATCGGGTCGCCTTTTTTAATATATTCTCCGCAAATTTCAGCCAGCCTTCGCCAGCCGACAACATTTATGAAATCAACATCCTGCCCGCCCGCTTCCGCCTTCTCGTCTTTTTTCTTCATCCGGTTGACCGCAACCGCAAATCTTACGACCGGCACGCCCGATGGCGTATATCTTAGCTCCGGATCGCGAGCCAAATTGCCGATTAAAAATACTTTGTTATACATATGTTTAAAAGGGGAGATCCCCGGCCAATTCCGAGTCATCAACCACTTCTTCGGACGAAAACATCGCGCCGCCATCCTTAACATGCGCTTTTTCAAGCGGAAGGACATTCCTGGCAACGACTTCAACGACCCATTTTCGCTGTCCGCTCTGATCTTCGTAGGTCCTGTTTTGGATCCTTCCGTCGACCAGCGCCATTTGACCCTTTGAAAGCAACTTCCCGCAAGACTCGGCAACTTTTTGCCAAGCTACAATATCAATAAAATCGGTCCCGGTATTCATACCTTCGGTTGCCGGACGATTGACCGCTAACCGAAACTTTGCGACCGGTACGCCATCAACAGTAACCCTTGCCTCGGGGCTGTCTGTCAGCCTGCCGATAAGGATTATCCTATTTAGGCTCGCCAATGGGCTCTCCCTTGATCTCGTCCACTTTGACAGCCTCCATCGGCTTCCCTGCTATATCTTTTTTCTCCGGTACCGGCACTTCAAAAACAACTGCATTGGAGAAGAAATAACGGGTAACGCTTTCTGTCACTTTTAGAAAAGCGCGTAATTGCGCAGGAACGGCTGGATCACTTTGAAATCGGATCAGGATATAAACGCCAGTGGTCATTCTTTTTGCCTTTTTAACGATCGAATTGAGGCGTTTCATTCCCCACTTATCAACTCCGTCAATGGCACCGCCAAGGCTTTTAATTTTTTCTTCAATGCGCGCAGTCTGCTGGCTAACCCTTTCTTCGCCCAGCGCCGGATCAAACAACAAGATCAATTCATATGCTTTCAAGACTAACTCCTCCAACCGCCATATAATACAGGCAGGTCTAGCGTCCCGGAAGTGTTTATTATAGCATATACCCCTTTTCTCGTAAATAGTGAACCCCAAAATGAACCTTTTTCGTGCTTTAGGTTGTCTAAAGTACTATAATATAGTGCAAGGAGATAACAACCATGAAAACAAAATTAGCAACGCTTCTAGCAATGACCGCCATGCTAGCCTCCTTTTGTTCTGCTCCGGCAATGTCTGCCGAACGAACACTAAATATGGTAAGCGGCATCGGTGTCGGCTATAACTATTTATTCCCCAAAGATTCCCAGATCAAAGATTATTATAACGGCGGGCTCACATTGAAAGCTTTCATGGAGTTAAGGGCCGAAAGCGGGCTTGCCCTCTCCGGCGATATCGGACTCTATACGGAAGGGAACCGGAGCAGCCTCGCACCCGCAAAAACCGAATTATCAATTGTTCCTATAACCGCCTCGGTTGCTTATCATCTCTTTAAAGATGGCGCCATTTCCCCTTATTTTGGAGGAGGAATAGGATTATATTATATAAATGAATTCGATCCCGATTTTAATTATCTAAAAACGACAAAATTCGGCAAACATATTTTTGTCGGAACCGACATGCGGTTTTCGGCTGACTCGCTGCTTAGAGCGGAGCTGCGTCAAAGCTTTGTTGACCCGGTAAATTCACAATTTTATTACCAGGGAAATTTTGGCGGCCTATCGGCCATAGTTTCGGTTGCGATCGATTGGCCAATATTGGGTCCCGAAGTTGAGTTAACCCCCGAAGAGAGAGTTCTCGCACGAAAACAAAGGTTGCTTGAAACGGAAATTCAAGCGCGCGAAAACCATTTGCATGACCTGGAAAGACATTATCAGCGCCAGCATGAATGGAACACAAACGATTATCGGCTCTGGGGGAGCCCGCAGCTGCTGCAAAATCAGCTCACCCAGACCCAGGAACAAATTGATGCAGATAAAGCCAAGGCGGAAGAGCTAAAAAAAGAACAGGAGCTAAAACGCCAGCAATATATTGATCAGAAAGAAAAACTTAGGCAGGAAAAGAAGGAAACGGTTTTAAATAAGGGGACTTAAGCAGGGGTATCAAAAAACTCGATCGTGGGATTATTCTCTGCAAAGTAACTAAGTGACCAGTCGGTTGAAAATAAAAGGACCCGGCGGCTCTGATCGTCGGTCGCAAGCGCTGCGCCTCCCGGCAAACGCGGCACAATTTCTTCCGAGCTCTGAGTTGATTTGATCCACTTTAATAGCTTCCACTGCATTATTTCCAATCGCGGCTCGGCTTTATATTCATCTTTGAGCCGATACTGCAAAACCTCGAACTGCAGCGGGCCGACCGCGCCAAGCAATGGGGTGTTTTCTACGGAGCCATGGACAGAAAATGACTGAACAATATCTTCCGCTAACAAATGTTCCAGTCCTTTACGAAAACGCTTATAGGTCGAGGGGACAGAGTTGTGTAAATAGGCAAAACATTCCGGAGCAAAGCGGGGGATCTCGTCAAAGACGATCTTTTCATCAACACTGATCGTGTCTCCGATGCGAAAATCAAATTTTGTAACAAAACCAATGATGTCTCCGGGATATGCAACGTTAACCACGTCCCGGTCGCGGCCAAAAAGATTATACGAGTCTGAAAGGACGACCTCTTTGCCGGTGCGCGCATGATAAGCCTTCATGTCGCGAAAAAATTCTCCCGAACAGACCCGGGCAAAAACGATCCGATCGCGATGCTGGGGATTCATATTCGTCTGGACCTTAAAAACAAAAGCGGAAAAAGGCTGATCCAGGGCGACAAGGCCAAGTTTAGTTTTTCTGGCGGTCGGCTCGGCCGAATAACTCAAAAAACCTTTTAAGAGGAGCTCAACGCCAAAATTATTGGCGGCGCTGCCAAAGAAAACCGGCGTTGTCTCTCCCCGAAGAACAGCATCCATATTCAAGCCTCCATGGGCCCCGTCGAGCATCTCAAGCTCTTCCACGACTTCCCGGTATATCTGTTCGGGGAGAATATTTTTTACCTGGGGATCGGTCAGGTCATGAACTGAGACAGGCGCTTTATAGGTTCCACCCGGCAGACGCTCAAAAAGACAAACCTCTTTTTTCAAGCGGTCATAGATCCCTTTAAAATCTACACCATTACCGAGAGGCCAGTTTACCGGAAATGCGTGCAGGTTAAGGACTTTTTCCAGCTGGTCGATCAGCTCCAGGGGCGATTTAGCCGGCCGGTCCAGCTTGTTCATAAAAGTAAAGATGGGAATGCCGCGCTTGCGGCAGATCTCAAAGAGTTTGCGGGTCTGACTTTCTATCCCCTTGCTGGCATCGATCACCATGATCACGGCATCGACAGCCATTAAAACGCGATAGGTATCTTCCGAAAAATCCTTATGGCCGGGGGTATCGAGCAAGTTTAGGCGAAAGTTTTCGTAATCGAATTGCAATACAGTCGAAGAGATAGAGATGCCGCGTTTTTTTTCCAGCTCCATCCAGTCGGAAGCGGTCTCACGCTGTTTCTTTTTTGCCGTCACCGATCCGGCCAGATTGATCGCTCCGCCGTAAAGCAACAACTTTTCGGTCAAAGTTGTTTTGCCGGCATCCGGATGCGAAATAATGGCAAAGGTACGCCGGCGCGCGGCTTCTTTTTTTACGCGGTCATTCATATTGGTAAGTATATAATAAATAGCCCCACAGGGAATCGAACCCTGGTTCTTAGCTTGAAAAGCTAGTGTCCTAACCCCTAGACGATGGGGCCCCGCTCACTTCGTTCGCAAATGACCAACCTGCCTGCCGGCAGGCAGGTTACAAATGCCAAATGACAAACTATCGAGGCAATTATTAAGTATATCAAATTATGGGTAGAAGGGGCAAGTTAGCCCTGCGTAGATAATACCTTCTCGATCGTGGAGTAGCCCTTCCCCTGCAGAACTTCGATCATATGCATCCAAACTTGATGCGTGATCTCAACATCCGCCATGGCGCGATGCAGGGTCGGCGTCGGGACCTTAAAATGGTCCGCGACCGTCATTAATTTATAATTAACCAATCCGTGTATGAATTTTCTTGAAAGCTTTAGCGTGCAAAGCGCCCTATTATTTACTTCCTTGTTGGCCGCCAGTTTTACATGATTTTTTAGAAAGCCAAGATCAAAATCGGCATTGTGCGCCACTAGCGTCGTGTCGCCCACGAACTGCACAAACTCTTCCAAGACAAGATTCTTATCGTCGCCGTCATCGACCATATCTTGAGAGATACCGGTCAACCGTTCGATCTCTTTCGGTATCGGTTTGTGAATATTAATTAAATGATGGAACGAATCAAGGATCTCATCCCCTTTTATCTTAAGCGCGGCAACCTCGATTATCTCGTTTTGGATCGGATCAAGGCCCGTTGTTTCGGTGTCTACAATTATGTAGGTTTCTTTTTTCAGCCCGGCTTCGCACTCTTTTGCGCGACGCAAAAGCGGGTATTTCTCGACTAATTTTTTGTATTCTTCTGTTTCGGTAAAATTCATTTGAATAGATCCTTGATGTCGATCGCTTCAAAACTATCGCGCCCGGAAAGCTTGACCTCGCGGAATTGACTAATATCCGTCGGGGCTTCTTCCTCATAAACCGGTCCGCTGTTATCCGCGGGATCAAAAGATTCTTTTACATCCCACTTTTCAAAAAGAAAGGAAGGGAGTTCTTCCAGATAACGCGAAGGGGTCATCAAGATCTCGCCTTCGTAACTTGAGTAGACAATAGGATATGTTAGATAGAGCTCGTCTTTTGCCCGCGTTACCGCGACATAAAAAAGCCGCCGCTCTTCTTCCAGCTCCTCTTCTTTTTTAAAACTTAGATATGACGGAAATTTACCTTCCGCCAGCCAAACAACAAAGACCGCCTTCCATTCCAGCCCCTTAGCCTGATGAATAGTCGTGAGAACACACGCTTCTTTCTCTTTTCCGTTCTCGCCTTCAACTCTTTCCGCTTCCAAGCCTGAGACAAGGGCCAGCGAGCTCAATAATTCTTCCAGATCCTTATATTGCGTTGAATAACTTCCTAACTGCTCAAGGTCTTCAAGCCTTTCTTTAAAATTTGGATATTGCGCTTTTAAATAATCCGCGTATTCCGATTGGCAGGCTAACTTGATCATTTCCGAAGGTGAATTAATTTTTTCCAGCATCCCCAACAACAAGGCCTGCAGCCGCTTAAAACTCCGCTCCCCGCCGGACGGAACCTTGTCTACAATTTTGTCGCTTGTGATCTCCTTGATCGGATCTTCCGCCGCTTTGATCTGGCGAATAATTTTTTCAGCGGTCTTCGGGCCGACTTTCGGAATGATCTTTAAAATGCGCCCCCACGCGATCTCATCTCTTTTATTATGAAAAACTTTCAAGTAGGCCAAAATATCTTTAATGTGGGCTTCTTCAAAAAACTTTATCCCCGATCGGATCTCAAAAGGGATCCCCCGCTTGGTCAGCTCCATCTGCACTTCCATTGATTGATAATGCGAGCGGTAAAGGACCGCCATTTCGTTTAAAGACATCCCTTCTTCGCGCAACTCCAGCATTCTTTGCGCAACAAAGGCCGCCTGGGCATGGACATTGATCAAAGGAACAACTGCCGGCTTTTGCCCGCTCTCTCTTTTGCTCTTAAGATTCTTTTCAAAGCGCTCTTTTGCCAGAATGATCGTCGTATTGGCGATCCCTAGGATCTCCGGGGTTGAGCGATGGTTCGTTTCGATCTTAAAAGTTTTTGCATCCGGATAAACTTTTGGAAAATCGATGATATTTTTAAATTTTGCTCCCCGGAAGCTGTAGATCGATTGGCTGTCGTCTCCCACTACCATGAGATTGCGATGGGTGGCCGCCAATTTATTGATTATTTTAGCTTGCAGAGAATTTGTATCCTGATATTCATCTACCATTATATGCAAGAATTTATTTCCATATCTTTCCGTAATATCCGGGTTCTCTTCCAGGAGTTTTAGCCAGTTATGCAGAAGATCATCAAAGTCCATCAGGTTTTGGGTCTGTTTTTTCTCTTTATATTTTTTTGCGACAAACTCGATCTCCGCCGTTAGCGGTTCATGTTGGGCATAATCGTAGGCGATCACATCCACAATGTTTCTTTCGGTATTATGGCTCATGCTGATAACATCCAAGATATGGTCCCCTTTGGGAAAGCGGCGCTCTTTAGTATCAATATTAGCTTCGACAACACAGGAGTCGAGCAGCTCTTTCGAGTCGGCGCGGTCAATAATTGTAAAATTCTGGTCATAGCCGACAAGCTTGGCGTGTTTTCTTAAAAGAATATTCCCAACATGGTGGTAAGTTCCGCCCCAGATCCCTTTGACATCTTTTTTCAGGAGCATTTCAACGCGTGAAACCATCTCTTTGGCCGCTTTGTTGGTAAAAGTTACCAGAAGGATACGATCCAGCGGAACACCGGACTCAACCAGATAAGCAACACGATAGGTGACCGTGCGCGTCTTCCCGGATCCGGCGCCGGCAATGACCAGCATTGGTCCGCCGGGACTGGCAACGACCGGGTATTGCTCATCGGTCAGCTCATCCTGATAATTGATGCGAAAATTATTCCCCGCACCAAGCGTGTTTTTAAGAATATATTTTTGGCTCATTTTAACCTAAACGAGGAGTTTAGCCTTCGTCTTTCGTTTTGAAGAATTTTTTCTCGGTCCAACGGAGCACTTGCAAGGTTATCAATGTGATGATCGTTCCTGATACTGCGGGGACATACATTCCCGCGCCCGCCGCAACACCGATCGCCGCTGTGATCCAAATAGAGGCTGCCGTTGTCATCCCGCGCACGGAAGAGCCCCCCTGCATTATGCAGCCGGCACCCAGAAAGCCGATGCCGGTAACGATCCCTGAGGCAATTCTCCCTGGATCAGCCGCTCCAGATTTTAACATCATCTGTTCTGATATGACCATAAAAAGGGCGGAGCCGACCGCTACTAGAACATGGGTACGAAGCCCGGCAACCTTTCCTTCCCTCTCTCTGGGCAAACCGATCAGGATCCCAAGGAAAAAGGCGACCAATAAATTTACGATCGAAGTAATATCAAGTTCATTCATGGGATTTTATTATACTAGACATTAAAGCGGATGACAATTATATCGCCATCCTGGACAACGTAGCTTTTACCTTCGGTGTGGAGAAGCCCGCGTTCTCTGGCTTTGGCGTATGAAGCGCAGGCGATCATGTCCGGATAATGGATAACTTCGGCGGCGATGAAACCTTTTTCCATATCCGAGTGGATCTTCCCCGCCGCCTCCGGCGCGGTCATCCCTTTTTGGATCGTCCAGGCGTGAGATTCTTTTTCACCGGCGGTAAAAAAAGTAATTAAATTTAAAAGTTCGTAGCCGGAATGGATCAGCCGATTTAGCGTTGATTCTTTTATTCCCATTTCGGTTAAATAAGCCTTTGCGTCTTCGTCCGATAATTCTGCGATCTCTGACTCGAGCTTCGATGATATTGCTATGACCTTTGAACCTTCTTTTTTTGCGATCTCTTCTACGATCGCAACTTCAGCGGCGCTGCCGGTCTCGTCCACATTGGCAACATACAAAACCGGTTTAGAGGTTAAAAGCATATAGCCCTTGATCGCCAGCTTCTCTTCCTCCGTGAGAGGAATACTTCGGACCGGAACCCCTTTTTCAAGCCCGTCTTTGAGCTTTTGCAAAACTTCGAATTCTTTAAGCAAGGCTTTGTCGCCCGAGCGGGCTTTGGGCCTTGTGGCATCGAGCCGTTTTTCTACCTGGACAAGGTCGGCAAGGTTAAGTTCAAGGTTTATCGTTTCAATATCACTTTTCGGATCAACTTTTCCGGCGACATGAATGATCTCATCGCTTTGAAAACAACGGACAACGTGGGCGATGGCATCGACTTCGCGAATGTGGGACAAAAATTTATTACCGAGCCCCTCGCCTTTTGCGGCTCCCTTTACTAGCCCAGCGATATCGTAGAACTCAATATAAGTTGGAACGGTTTTTTTAGAAGAAAATAATTTTGTTAGTTCAAGCAATCTTTCGTCGGGGACTTCCACGGTTCCAATGTTGGGGTCGATCGTGCAAAAGGGATAGTTGGAAACGTTCGCCTTCGCCCGCGAGAGGGCGTTGAAAAGGCTTGATTTTCCTACGTTTGGCAGGCCTACGATCCCAAGTGATAGTCCCATGTTATTTTCATTATATAGGATTAAGTGAAATTTTCATAATTTGAAACTGATATTAATGTAGGGCCTGCCTGCCGGCAGGCAGGCAAGGGCTCGTCCCTTGCCGGCTTATTTCAAGATTAAAAACGAAAGGGGAAATTAAAATGAGCAGCATTTCAGGAACGGCCCCGGTTATCAGAAAAGTTACCATCAGAGGAACAGACCAGATCGGCGCAAGAAGGAGAATGACCGATCAGGCCGCAAAAGAATATTTAGGAAGCAAAAGATACGGGGTATTAAAGACCGATGTTGCCAGAGTAATTCGGGGAACAGACAGCTGGAAAGCTTTTTTTATAAATCCTCTCGATGAAGTGCTTTTCCCTAAAGAAAACATCGACTCACTAATAAGTGTAGCCGGCTTAGATGTTCAGACTGAATCCGCCTTTAGGGCGTTGATCAAACAAGATCATCCTGGAGCAATAGTAGAAACGACTGATGGACGACTTGTTGCTCTTCGTTTGGATGATTTTGAAGGGGTTGCGCTAACCCCGACCATTGACCCCACAAGCAACATGCAAACTTTTGTTTCAGGCCCCGTGCTAGAAAGAGCTGAAAGAAGGCTATCAGAAATCATTGGGACAGAGGAAACAAATCCAGGCAGGGTCACCGTTGCACATAACGCTTTGCCAAATTGGGATACAATTAGATTTGCGTTAACCCCAACAGATTCCATGGTAATAACTCAGGCAGCAGCCGGTGAGCCCTGGCCCGCATTTAAAGTGGTTCCTTTTCAACATTTAAAAATATCCCTTTCAGCTTCGGCTTTGAATTATGGGCAGCAACTATTTGAGGGAATGAAGGCTCAGAGGACCAAGGATGGAAGGGTTGTTCTCTTTAGGCCGCTTGATAACGCCAGAAGAATGAAAGGCGGCGCGGAAAGGATCCTCTTAAATCCTGTTCCGGAAGAATATTTCCTTGCAGCCGTAACCGCCGCCGTCCGAGCAAATGAACGCTGGATCCCGCCATATGGCAAGGGAGCGCTATACATAAGACCGGTCCTAATTGGTGATGGGGGAGTTGTTGGTATAAATCCTGGGCCGCAAGATACCTTTGGTATTCTTTGTACTCCGGTTGGGCCATATTTCCAGGGAGGAATGAAAGCCATTTCATTGCTTGTTCCGGAAGATTATCATCGCTCTGCCCCTGGGAATCTGGGTTATATTAAGGCCGGCGGGAACTATACCGCAGGAATGATGCTTGCCCGGGATGCGCATGCCGCGGGTTTTGCCGAAATTCTATATCTTGATGCGATTAAGAATTTGTATCCTGATGAGGTTGGGGCCGCGAATTTCATCCTTGTTTATAAACACAAAAACGGGGATCGCACTATTTTTACCCCGCCTCTTGAGAATGGAACCATTTTACCGGGGGTCACAAGAAGAAGTTGGATCCAAATAGCAAGAGACGCCGGGATCGAGGTTATTGAAAAGATCCCCACCATTAACAGAATTATGAAGGACGAAAGATTTGTTGAAGCCGGCTGCTCGGGAACGGCGGCGGTTATCTCCCCTATTGGTAAAATCCAATATAAAGGCGCAACAAGAGAATTTGGAGATGGATTAACTCCGGGCTCTGTCATGCGAATGCTTCATGGTAGATTAACAGCGATTCAATTGCTGGAAGCTCCAGATATCTATGGCTGGGTACATGAAGTCAATATGCGATCCATAGCTTAGCTATTTTTATTGCTTTGTAAAAAGGCCCGGGGGACGTTCTTCGGGCCTTTTTAGTGAAATTTTTCATTTTACCTTCCGATAACTATTCGTATGAATAGAACAAGCCCAGCGCCTGCAACAGGGCGACCACAAAGACCAAGAAGAACGGCCCCAACTGTTCAATATCAGCTTATTTGTCACAACCTCCCCTTGTCACCAAGACAGGCCGGCCGTGTTATCGAGGCCCTAACACAAACTGGGCGCAATGGTGGGCTGGAAAGTCTGCGCGCAACGGAAATTGTAGCTTTTAAAGCCGCCGGAGGGAACGACGCCGACCTGCAAGTTCCAGGCGAATGCCGAGGAAAACTCCTTAATCTACTTGAAGGACAGGAAAGAGCAGTATATATATCATTTTTGCTCCGTTTTGCGGCCGCGCATATGGTCGCCGAACAATATAGCGACGCAAGAGACACTTATGGCGCAATATTAATACCCTGCCGAGACAACGTTCCCGCCAAAATTGGGCAAAAAGCCGCTATAATTGCAAAATCGCTTTTACCGGCTGCAAAGCCGATCTTGGCTCTCTTTTCCGCATATACCGAAACCCTCGCCTCGCCAGAAGGCCTGGACTGGAAAGAGGCGGCTTTCAATGCAGCAATATCCGCAATCGTAGAATCATCCGCAAACCCTCAAATAGACGGGGAAACTTTATTTATAAAACTGGCCCCTCTTTTCAATTTTCCTGAATCGGCTCCGGCAGAAGTAAATTCGGCTGCCGATTTCTATTGCAAAGCCGTCAGCTTAACTCTTCGCGGATTGCTGGATGCAAGCGTTCCGGCAACCGCAATCGTTCACGCCTTCGGAAGACCAATTATCGAAGAACTTGAAATGGCGCTGGCATCAGACGGCAATGAACACGTTTTATTTCCGCTCCGCCTATCTCTTATGATCGCGGTTCTTCTTCATGAAAAGAGCCTTCCTTTCGATAAAATTGAAGAAGCCATTCGTCCTTTTGGCGAACCGGTTGTTCAGGCTGCATTGGAATCCGAGATATTTTTTCTTGCCGGCGCAAAAATACGCACAGGGATCGAGATGGCGCCTCCACGAATTGAAGTTGTCCCCCTCCCGCTCGATGCCGCAGAAGCCGCAGTTGGCCTTGTTTTAGATCTCGCCGCCGGAACAAGGGATATCAAAGAAAATCCCCGTACAACAGCACAAGAATTTTATGCTCTTTACCTACAAGCAGAAGAAGTCCATAAGGAAGAAATTGGCGCAACACTAGCAGAAACGGCGGTTACATGTGCAAACGAACAGCCCGAAAAAATAAAAGAACTCATCTTATTCTTAAACACTCTTTTAGATAAACATGACGAAAAATTAACCCCTCATTTAAATAGAGGGACGATCGCCATGCTCTTGTCTCCGTCCATAAAAAGAAAGCTTGTTGCTTCTGCATCTGAACTATGGCAAAAGGTTAAAATCGCGGGAGAAAAAGCCGGGCAGGAACTGCTCGCGCTACCACCTTCCATCCCTAAATCAGCGTCAAAGGGAATTCGCACGCAAAAGAGCACCGCCCCGCAAATCCCTATCGCCGAAGAATATTTAGCCTTAGAAGGAATTTCTGCTGATGACATCCTTTTTATTGATTTTTTCTTCACCCGCTTCGCTACTTTTCCGATCGTCCAGGCAATGTTTGGGGAAATAGAGGCAACTATTTTTTGTGATCCATATTCTACAACCGACCGCTTTTATGCAACGATCCTCCATACATCAAAAGGGAGCGAAAAAGCGCTCCGCCAATTTGCAACGCTGCTAAAAAAAACCGACGGGCTTCCATACACAAGAATTGAAGCAACGCTCAAACTAGCTGACAATAAATTGGTTGATCTGGCCTTTCAAGTCGCCCCTCCGTTGGCACCCATCATCACGCAAACCAACATTACTTTATTTAGGATCCAATCTTTTTATGCCTGGGCTCACATTTTATCCAAAAGAATAGAAGCCTATATCCAAAAACCTCACGACTATAAGGCCACGGCACATTCATTGATCTGCACTTTTAGTTTCTGCGCGGCAAAAGTTCCGATGCTGGCGGACAATATCCCAAAGAATCACCCTTTCTCATATTATGCCGGCCATGTAAAAGATTTTGTGCTAACGCAAACATTACCCCGCTACGGAGAATTGATCAGAGGGGGAAACAGCGCCGTAAAAGCAGCAGTCGCTGCCGCAAAGGAGACCTTGTCGGCAGGCAAGGGTTTCACTCTCTATAAAGAATAATTATCTTTTCTCCAAATTTTTAGACAACCTTCAAACTAATATCCAGCGCCTTGGCTGAATGCGTAAGCGCCCCAACGGAGATATAATCCACCCCGGTTTTAGCAACATTTGCGATATTATCCAAATTGATCCCGCCGGAGGCTTCTGTTTCAATCCCCGCCGCTTTGCACAACTTAACCGCTTCGCGCATTGTTTTAACATCCATATTATCAAGTAATATTCTTTTCACTTTTAACCCGATCGCTTCTTTAACTTCTTCTAAATTCTTCGTCTCAACTTCTATCCCTACTGATCCTTTCTTTTCCCTTCTCATCCTTTCTATCCCCTCCCCAATCCCTCCCGCAACTTTAATATGATTATCTTTGATCAATATTGCATCATACAATCCCATTCGATGGTTCGTCCCTCCACCCATTTTCACCGCGTATTTTTCAAGCTCCCGCATTCCGGGAACTGTTTTTCTGGTATCAAGAACTATGGCCCTATGCCCCTTTGACCCTTTGACCCTATCAACGTATTTCCGCGTCAGTGTGGCTATCCCCGATAAATGCTGGAGAAAATTAAGTGCTACCCGCTCGCCAGTAATTATGGTGCTTGCCGCGCCAAAGACTGTCCCAAATATTTCCCCTTTTTTAACTTCGTCCCCATCTTTCTTTTTAGAAATAACTTTTATTTTTTTGTCCAACTGAAGAAAAACCTGTTTTGCAATATCCAGCCCAGCCAAAACCCCATCTTCCTTCGCGATAAACACCGCCTGTGCTTTTATTTTTTTAGGTACAATCGCGCTCGTCGTAATATCCCCTTTGCCAACGTCTTCTCTTAGAGCATCTTGAATTATTTTAATATATGTTTTCATTTCAACACAAATATTATCACGTAATAATACATGAGCGGAGCCGTCAAAATAAACGAATCGATCCGATCAAGAATGCCGCCATGCCCAGGAATTAAATTTGAAGAATCCTTTGCCCCCGCATCCCTCTTTATCAAGGATTCGATCAGGTCAGAGATCTGGCCGAACACCCCGATCAAACAGCCTAAAACCAGCGCATGATAAATCTCAAGCTCGGCTGTACGGCTAAAAATTGCCGCCGCGATAAGACAAACAACAAAACCTGCGACCGCACCTTCCCACGTTTTCTTTGGAGAGATGGAAGGGAAAAATAGTGTTTTGCCAAAATATTTTCCGAATAAAAAAGCCACAATATCCATCGCCCAAACCGTAAATAGAAGAAAGAAAAGGTAGCCCCCATGCTCGGTTAAACTTCGAATAAAGATCAGGTAGCTGCAAAACCAACCGACATAAATGATCCCAAGAAGCGTTACCGCGATATCGACAATGGTATCTTTTTCTCTTTTAAGAAAAATTCCTGCTATAAGAGCGCCTGTTGCCGCAAGTGTTAATATCGCGGAATGGGCCGGCTCCCAATCCCTTTTCAAAGCATAAGAAGCAAAAATAATTAGAAAAGCGGTAATAATATTCCCGACATAATAGGCAGGGAAAAGACCTTTCTTCATCATTAAATTATAAAACTCATTTACCGCAAAGAGCGCCAGGAATAAGATCAGAAAAAGAAAGGGCATTCCGCCAAAATAGACGCATAAGAGGATGATCGGAACACCGACAAGCATCGAAAAGCCGCGTGCGAGCATAATTTATCCTTTTACTTTACCGAACCGCCGCTCCCTTTTTTGGTACGCTTCAACGGCTTCGATCAATTGCTTCTTCCTAAAATCCGGCCAAAGGGTCTGTGTAATATAAATTTCCGCATATGCGATCTGCCACAACAAAAAGTTCGAGACCCGCATCTCGTTAGCGGTCCTGATCAGCAGGTCTGGATCGGGCAAGTCTCTTGTATATAAATATTTATTAACCGTTTCTTCATTAATTCGCTCATTCGGCAATTCGTCATTCGTCATTTCTTTGAACGCATCAACGATCTCGGCCCGTCCGCCATAATTAACCAAGACGCTTAAAGTAATTTTCTTGTTTTCTGCTGTCAGCTCCATTGCGGCATTCATTTTTTTACGCAGATCGGCCGGGAACTTATTTAAGCGGCCCAGGAACTGCAGCTTAACGCCGCTTTTGTTTAATTCTTCCAGCTCGCGCTCGATCATCCGAGAAAAAAGGCCCATCAGAAAAGAGACCTCCCCTTTCGGCCTCGCCCAGTTCTCCGTGGAAAACGCATAAACAGTGAGGTATTTTACGCCCAATTCGGCACAAGTTTTGAGGACAACGCGAACAGATTCGGCGCCTTCTTTATGGCCGGCTATACGCGGAAGAAATCTTTTTTTTGCCCAACGGCCATTCCCATCCATTATTACTGCAATATGTTGAGGAATATTATTATTAATCATTATATATAAATACTAAACTCTAAATTCTAAATACTAAACAATATAAAATTACCAAATCCTAAATATTTAGACTTTAGTATTTTGAATTTGTTTAGAATTTAGAGTTTCGGATTTAGAGTTTATCACACCTAGACTTCCAGGATTTCTTTTTCTTTGGATAAAATGAGCTTGTCCGCATCAGCGCAGTATTTATCGGTTAATTCCTGCATCTTCTTGTCTTTTGTTTTCTCTTCGTCTTCGGTGATCGTTTTTTCCTGTTTCTGTTTTTTCAGGAGGTCGATCGCCTCCCGCCTGGCATTGCGGATCGAAACTTTTGCGTCTTCTGCTTCTTTTTTTATCCCTTTTACAAGATCTTTGCGCCGCTCTTCCGATAATTCTGGAAGAAGAAGCCGGATCACGCCCCCTTCATTTTTTGGGGTCATCCCCAGGTTAGACGCATTGATCGCTTTTTCTATGCTTTGGCTTGCGCTTTTGTCAAAAGGGGTGATCAGCAGCTGGCGAGCCTCCGGAGTAGAAACCTGCGCGATCTGCTTAAGGGGTACGGTCGATCCATAATATTCTACATGGACCTGATCAAGCAATGCGGGACTTGCCCTTCCGGTCCTGACCGAGGCCAGGTGCTTACGCAAAGCATCGATTGCTTTTTGCATCTTTATCTCGGTATCTTTTATAACGTCCATGTTTTCCTCCTACTCTTCAACTTTTACCAGGGTCCCGACATCTTTGCCTTGGACCGCTTTTTTTACGTTGCCGCTTTTTGTCAGATCAAGGACAATGATCGGGATCTTATTTTCCATACATAAGGACGCGGCAGTCGTATCAAGGACCCGCAGTCTTTTTTGGATCATTTCCATATGGGTAATGACCTTAAATCTTTTCGCGTTCGGATTTTTTACCGGATCCGTATCATATACTCCGTCAACTTTTGTCGCCTTGATGATCACATCGACATCCAGTTCGGCGGCCCGCAGGGCCGCGGTCGTATCGGTTGAAAAGTATGGGTTCCCTGTCCCTGCGGCAAGAATGATCACCCGCCCCTTTTCCATATGGCGAATTGCGCGTCTCCGGATAAAGGGCTCCGCGATCGCTTTCATTTCAATTGCAGTTTGTACTCTGGAAGGAACCCCGGCTTTTTCAAGGGCATCTTGCAGCGCCAAAGAGTTCATCACTGTTGCCAGCATTCCCATATAATCGGCGGTCGCTCGATCGATCCCGCTTATCGCGCCGGCAACTCCGCGGAAAATATTTCCACCCCCGACAACGATCGCAACATCCGCCCCAAGTTTTTTTACCGATTTAATTTCGCGGGCAACAACCCCAAGCACATTAAGGTCTATGCCGTATTTTTGCTGGCCGCCAAATACTTCACCCGACAATTTTAAGAGGATTCGTTTATATGTAGGCCTTCCCATGTTGGATTAAATTATAACATATCTTTCGGGATTGGGGATTCGGGAATTTGGGATTCAATTATGTTATAATTTCTCCACTATGGCAATGTTATTCCCATATCTTGAGTTGGCCGCTTCTTTATTTATCCTGCTCCTTGCCTTTGAGATAATGACCGTCCATTTTGACAATAAATTGGAAAAATTCTTTGCCTTTTATGCTCTGGTAGCCTTCTTTGCTGCGATCCTTACCTACTCCTACCGGATCGCTTTTACACTTGAGATCGCCAGAGACATTAATCGAATTAGCGCCTGCCTGCTCGCTTTTACTTTTGCTCTTTTTTCCCAGTTCGCGGTCTATTTCACTAAAAACGAATCGCTCCTAAACAATCGGATAAAGCTGGCTCTTTTTTATCTCCCGCCCGCAATAATCTCCTGCTTATTTTTATTTACAGATTCCATGTACTTGCGCTATGAAATTCAAAACATCGGGATCGTCAGCACCCCTGCTCCCCTTTATTTGTTGTTTGCGCTTGAAACCGCCTTTTATTGCGGTCTTGGGATCGTCTTGCTTCTTAAATATTCAAACGTAACAAAAAAGAATCTGGAACGGCAGCAGGCGCTGATCATTGCGATCGGCTCGCTAATTCCCCTTTCGATCGGGATCCTGCTCGATCAGTTGATCCCCGTATTTTTTGGGATCAGGCTTACGCCGCCCACGGTAGTTTTTGATATCGCTTTCATGAATTTATTTATTTATCTGGCGATGCGCAACTACAGCCTGTTTTCCCTCTCTCCCGCAAAAGCCGCACAAACCATTATCGAAACCATGCCCAATTCGCTTATCGTTACCGATCTTGACGGATGTATATTGTTTATTAACGACGAAGCAAGAAGTCTTTTTCATGACGCAAAACATGCGGTTGAATGCAAACCGATAAGCGCTTTATTTAAAGATAAAAAGAAATTTGATCAGCTCTATAAAGAAGTGGTCGAAAGAAAGGAAGTTGTAGAGCGCTTCGAAGCCGAGCTAATAGACCCTCTGGGAGAAAAGATCCCCGCCTTGATAAACGCCAAGATCGTCCGCCAAAAAAACTTCGGCGAGCTGATTGGGATCGTTTTTATTATTCGGGACGTTAGGGGATAAGGCCCTTTACCCCATCAACTTTTCATAAATCTGCGCCATATACTGCTGGGCAACTCTTTGGGGAGTATATTCGTTTTGCGCCCGCTCCATTGCAGCCATTCTCATTCCCATAAAGAGCTGGGGTTCTGTCTTTAATTTTCTCGCCAATGCGACCAATCCATTCCAAAAGATATTATTTTCTTCAATGGCTCTTGCAGGGTCGCCATTCAAAACGCTCCCAAATGCCATCCCATAATTATGGGCGGTTAGATTTCGGGTCCCCAAGACAGTCTCCCACTCTTTTTCTTGCGCTGCCCAATATTGAGCGCTGCCAAGAATATCCCGGAGGCCGCCAACTTCATTTGCCAGAAGCAGAGGCCCTTGCGCCTGCAGCGTCATAGCAAATAGCCCGCAAGGTTCAAACATTGACGGCATTAGCCCGATCTGGGCCCACTTTAAGCCGTCTTCAAACCTTTCTTGAGAAAACGGATAATATGATAAGGGCATTTTTCTATCCTTGCCAAGCGCCTCAAGCCGTTCTTGCGTTTTTTTGTCACCATCTGCAATGACCCGTATATCAAGCAACTGTTGCTCGCCTAAGGCGGACAAGACCCCCTGAATCGCTGGAAGCCCGTTCAATAAGTAATCGTATCCCTTTTGGGGATCAAGCCGGTTCGCCATTAAAACCCTGACCGGGCCAGACGGGCCTTCAATTGATTTTGCTACCTTGGAAGGAAGCAAGCCGTTTAATATCCCGATCACATCTCTGCGGCCTAAAATATCTCCATAACTTCGGACCGGGCCGTACGAAAAGCCGGTGCTCCCTATCTCTCTCGCATAAGTGGGCGAAACAGTAGTTAGTTTTTTGGACGCGATCATTGCCAGCGCTAACAGGTCGGCCGTTCCTCCCCGTGTCGCCCTATCAGGCAAGCTCAACTGGAGCGAAGCTAATACGCTCGCGTCGGCGATCGTAGTATAGGCAGGGTTGTGGATCGTAAAGGCCGTTGGGATCCCGGCACCATTCACCAAAAATGTCGCTAAACCGGTCAAATGATCATTCCCATGGAAAATGATCCTCTCTCCGGCATTTGCGGCGGCATTTAATTTTTGTGCAATTTGTGCCAAAGCCAGATTAAAAACCAGCATTGCTTCGGTCATCTTCCCGCCCTTGTATATCCCTCCCTCGCATTCCCCCTCCGGCGCAGTTAATTTAGTACTTATTTCGGAGGTTCTATTGCCGTAAACATCAAAGGCAAAATAATGGGGTTCAGACACTTTTCTTATGCTTATCGTTGGGAGGCCTAATTCATCTCTTGCCGCTATGGCAACCAACTTTACCTCCACATCTTTTCCCGGCACTTTTATGCTAAGCTCCATATCGCCGGCATCGCTCCTGGAATTGTCGTATTCATAACTGGCTCCGGAATATGGATTGACACTTACCGCACTGACCCCTTCTTTCGTTAAGCCAAGGTGAAGAGCCCCGATAGCTTGCCCAAATCCCCACCGATGCGGCGGAATATCATTTCTATATCTTCTTCCTTCCGTCGGTGTAGGCTCGTGCCCCGCCAATAAAACGACCGGCCTTCTTACATTCCCTTTTCTGTGCGCAAAAACCGCGTCTACTACTCGATTTACCATTAAATTATCCTCCTAAAATAAAAACCCGAAATTCTCCGGGTTTTAAAAACCTCATTAACTTACACTTTCTTATCGGGCCGGCTTTTTCATAATTTCACCCAATTTTATTTATTGGGCTGAAACGTTGTTTTTCCTCTCTAAATGCGATAAAATTAAGGAGGAGAAAAGGCTTTCTTCTATTTATGCACCCAACAACTTATTCCAAACAATATGATGTAATTGTTATCGGCGCCGGCCATGCCGGGATCGAAGCGGCGCTGGCGGCCGCACGGCTTGGTTGCCAGACATTAATACTAACCATGAATGTTGACACCGTCGCCCTCATGGCATGCAATCCTGCCATCGGCGGACCGGCTAAAAGTCAATTAGTTAGCGAAATTGACGCGCTCGGCGGACAAATGGGGGTTACGACCGATCTCACCTATCTTCAAATGAAAGTTTTGAATACAAATAAGGGCCCGGCCGTTCAGTCCCTCCGCGCACAGTCGGACCGTAATCAGTATCATGTGACGATGAAAAAAGTCCTTGAGGAACAGGAAAATCTCGACATTAAACAAGGCGAGGTAGTGGAACTCCTTATAGAGGGAATAGAAGGGAATAGAAAGGAAGAGAAAGGATTAGAAAGGATTAGGGGAATAAAAACAAGATTAAATACACTCTATCTAGGAAAAGCTGTTGTTGTAACTGCAGGAACCTTCATGAACGGCATTATTCACATTGGAATGGAACATCAGGAAGCTGGAAGAATGGGAGAATTTCCATCGAAAAGTTTATCTGAGTCGCTTAGCACCCTGGGGTTACAGCTAGGCCGACTTAAAACCGGGACACCAGCAAGATTAAACAAAAAATCGATCGATTTCTCTAAAATGTCTCCTCAGCCCGGAGATATTCCACCTAAGATGTTTTCTTTCACGTGGGAGTATAACCAATACGCCGATTCTTCCTCATCCCTCCCAATCCTTACTAACCCTTCCTTATCCCTACCCCAAATCCCTTGTCATCTGACTTGGACCAACGAGAGGGCACATGCGATCATTCGTGCAAATCTCGATCGTTCACCCCTCTTCCAGGGGAAAATAAAAGGGGTCGGCCCTCGCTATTGCCCTTCCATTGAGGATAAGGTTGTCCGTTTTCCGGAAAAAATTTCTCACCAATGTTTTATCGAGCCAACTGGACGAGAAACGAACGAGATGTATGCACAAGGGATGTCGACCTCACTTCCGGAAGATGTGCAAATAGCATTTTTAAGGACCATGCCTGGGCTCGAAAACGTGGACGTTATCCGCCCTGGCTATGCGGTTGAATATGACTATGTCCTCCCTTCTCAGCTAAATTATTCGCTTGAAACAAAATTGGTCGCAGGCCTCTACTGCGCCGGCCAGATCAATGGGACCTCTGGCTATGAAGAGGCCGGGGCTCAAGGCCTTGTCGCAGGAATGAATGCCGCCCTTAAAATAAAAGACAAAGAACCCTTGATCTTGAGGCGCGATGACAGCTATATCGGAACGCTCATCGACGACCTGATCACCAAAGAGATCCTGGAACCGTATCGGATGCTGACCTCAAGGTCAGAATACAGATTGCTGCTCCGCCAGGACAATGCCGACTTGAGGTTGACGGAAAAAGGATATCGCTGCGGGCTTATTTCCGAAAAAAGATACCAAGCTTTCCTGAAAAAAAGAGAGGCCGTCAAGAACGGGGAAAACATATCGGCAGAAGTCACCCGGCAAATAGAAATCACTCAAAAATATGCCGGCTACATCAAAAGACAGCTTGAACAGATCGAGCGTTTTAAGAAGCTGGAAAACAAACTTATTCCCGGAAGCCTTGATTTTGCTTCCCTACATGGGTTATCCAGCGAGGCGCGATTAAAATTAAACAAACTTATGCCCAGTTCGATCGGACAGGCCGGAAGGATCGCCGGGGTATCTCCCGCCGACATAACCGTCCTCCTGATCCATCTTGAATCCCATAGACGAAAAAATAGCCCTATGCTAGAATAAATGCGAAAAGGGGGGTGAAATAAATGAAAAAGGTATTATTATTGTTGTTAGCGCTTGTCTTCGCGGCAGGAATTTCCCACGCAGCCAATCTTTCCGGCATCGGCTACATTGAAGTCCAAAAAGTTTTCAAGGAATTTAAAGAGACCGCCAAAGCCCAAAGCGACCTCGCAAAGCAGGAAGAAAGCTTTAAAAAAGAATTCGAAGAGAGCCAGAAAAAGCTGGAAACAGCCGAAAAGGAAGGAAAGAAAAAAGAAGAGCTGGAAAAAATGCGCAAAGAGCTTGAAACAAAGCTTTCTCCAAAAAGAGACGAGCTTTTAAAAATGAATGAACAGCTCACCGGAAAGATCCAGACCAAGATCCTTGCAGCTGTTAAGACCGTCTCCAAAAAAGTCGGGATCGATATTGTTCTCGATAAACAGGTTTTAATCGTCGGGGGAATGGACTTGACCGATATGGTTATCTCCGAATTAAATAAGTAGGCGTGAAACTAAAGAAAATTGCAGAACTTGTTACGGGTGAAATTGTCGGCAGCCCCGAAACATCAGTGAAAAGAGTCGCAACCATAGAAGAGGCCGGAGAACTAGATATGGTCTTCGTTCTTGAAGACAAATATTTAGCTCCGGCTCTTCAATCAAAAGCCTCCGTTCTGGTCACCGCATCTCCGCAAAAAAGCAAAGCCAAGACTTTTCTGGTAGTAAAAAATCCTCGCCTGGCCATGGCAAAGATCCTCCCTCTTTTCCATCCCAAAAAGAATTCTTTTGGGATCCACCGCAGCGCGATCGTTTCCCCGACGGCAAAAATAGGGAAGAACGTGACCATCCACCCGTTTGTCAGCGTTGGGGCGCATTGCGAAATTGGGGACGAAACAGTTATCTATCCTTCCGTTACTATTTATGACAACGTCAAGATCGGCAAGCGCGTTGTGATCCATGCCGGCGCCCGCGTCGGCGTCGATGGTTACGGCTTCGTATGGGACAAAGGCTCTTATGTAAAAATTCCGCAGATCGGCTCTGTAATGATCGAAGATGATGTCGAAATTTTTGCCAATGTTTGCATCTCCCGAGGAACGATCGGGGCAACAAAGATCGGCAAAGGAACAAAGATCGATAGCCTGACCCATGTCGCCCATAATTGCGTTTTAGGCGCGCATTGCGCCGTGACCGCCCTCGTCGGGTTCGCCGGATCGGTAACCTTAAAAGATCACGTCTCTGTGGGAGGAATGGCCGGGTTCAACGGTCACATCACGGTCGGCGAAAATTCCGTGATTTTGGCCAAGTCCGGGGTCACCAAAGATATCCCCGCAAATTCAATTGTATCCGGGTTTCCTGCCCAGGAGCATGCCAAAGAGATGAAACACCAAGCTTCGCTAAAAAGACTTGTAAAAAAAACTAAATGAGGATCGCATTTTTTTGCGATTCGTATAAACCTTTTCTCTCCGGCGTAACGAACACCGTCAGCATCCTGACCAAAGAGCTAAGAAAGCTTGGACACACCGTCTATATTATCGCTCCAGGTTATCCTGGCCAGGAGGAAAACGAACAAGATGTTTTTCGCCTCCCCTCCATCCCTACCCGCTATCCGAATTTTAGATTGGGGATACCAATAATTAAAAAGATCCCTGACATTGACCTTGTCCACTGCCACTCCCCTTTTCAGATCGGATTAATGGGAAAGCTTACCGCCAGAAAAAGAAAAATACCTCTTGTTTATACCTTTCACACATTTTTTACCCGCTATGTCCATCATGGGGCCCTGATCCCGCCGGCAATTGCAAAGATCGGGATCGTAGCCTACGTCAGAGCATTTTCCAATTCCGCGGATAAAGTGATCACGCCAACAAAGATGGCGATGCGCGTATTGAAAAAATGGAAGGCGGCCCCATCAATCGAAGTGATCCCATCAGGAGTAGACTTTTCTGATTTTCCGGAAAACAGGGAAGAAACAAAACTGCTTCTTCGGAAGCAATATAATATTCCGATCTCGGCAAAGGTCCTGGTCTGTGTCTGCCGGCTGTCGAAAGAAAAAAACATCCAATTTATCCTGGATGCTTTTAATAAAACATCGGCCGATCAATTGGTCCTTGTCGGTGGAGGGCCGCTTCTTGAAAAACTACAAAATACAAATCACAAATTACATAGCAAAATTATCATTGTTGGGAATGTCCCTTATCCTGAGGTGCTTAAATATTACTTAATTGGTGACATTTTTGTTTATTCTTCATTGACCGAAACACAAGGGATGGTGATCGCGGAAGCAAAGCATGCCGGCCTGCCGGCCGTTGCGCTATATTCCGGCGCGCTTGCGGATTCTGTTCGCTCCGGCATTGACGGCTACCTTGTGCCGCGAAACATGGAAGCATTTTCTACCCACATAAACCGCCTTCTTTCAGAGAATGATCTGCGAGCCAAAATGGCACTTGCCGCCCTGGAAGATGCTAAAGACAGGTTTTCCTCATCATCGGTTGCAAAGCGTCATGAAAGTGTTTATAATTTTCTCATCAAAAACAAAAAAGCGAGGTAAGTATATGAAGACTCGTTTAAATTATTTTTTATTCCTGTTTTCATTCGTAATTTCCCCGGCGTTGGCTTATCCAAATGTTTTTCCTTCGCCCTGCCTTAATGGATCGACCGGACTTATTCGGATCCCCGACGCAAGCGTTGTCCCTTACAAAAACTTTAATTTCGGCGCTGATATGGGAACAACTTTTATTTCCGGAAGCGCAACCTCCGAGACGGCAATTAACTACAAGATGAATTTGGGCGCTTTTCACGGGCTTGAACTTGGCATCGTGGGCGGAACGGAACAAAACTCCGGCAAGATGCGCGAAGGCGTTTTTGTGAACATGAAGCTCTCGCTTGCCTCCGGCGAAGAAACCTACCCGCTGCTCCTGGCGCTTGGCGTTGAAAATCTTTTCTCTTACACTAAAACCGATGTCTATATGGTCGCTACAAAATATTTTAAACAGGGGCCTAAGGCAACTTTTGGCTTCATGGCAGATTTTCCGAACAATAAATTTCGGCCGATGGGGATCGCCGGGATCGAACTGCCTACCAGCGAAAATTTATTTATCGACGCCGACATGATGGCAGGAGAGACCCTCTTTCAGGTTAATGCCGGAATAAAGCTATATATAACACCCATATTTTCGGTCAATCTTTATGGGATAAATATTCTTGACACTCCGCAGGCAAAAGACGGTCGATTGGCATATGCGGGCTTCAGTTGGGCAAATCCATTCTAATATATTTAGGAGGCACAAATGAAAAATTTAATTGCTTTGCTGTTATCTGCCGCGTTTTTGATTTCCGCCGCTTCTGCAGAAGTTTTAATTACCGCCAATCCGCTTAAACAGGGTAAATGGGGGATACTTGGCGCCTATTTATCTGATTCTAATCTAGCGGGAGGAGCAACGGCAACTTCCCCGGGCCTCTATGTCGGCTACGGCTTAACAAATAATCTTGACCTATTCTTCACGGCCGGCCAATCAACTTTTGGAAATATCGGCATTGTCCCTTCAAAAACAACCGGCTATGGACTTTCCTTAAAGTATGGTTTATTTGAAGAAAGCGCAAGCATGCCGGTTTCGGTTGCCCTGGGTGTCGGCAGCAAACTTTTAACAAATGATCTCAATAACGGCGCAGTATTAACAGGCGGCAACCAAGTCCTGGCCGGGGTAATCGTTAGCAAAATGATGATCCCCTTTGTTCCGTACACCGGATTGACCTACCGCGGAACGACTTTTAATGGGGCATCAACCCAAGTTCAAACAGACTTGACCATAGGCACCGCGATCGCCTGGTCCATGCAGGGGGCCGTCTATTTGGAATACACCTTGCAATCTATTACTCCAAATGGCGCAGCAAATTATACCGCCAACCAGATCGGCCTTGGCGTCGGTTATAAACTAAACTAATCGCTGACTGGCATTCTTTATTAAGGCTCCCGATCAGATCGGGGGCCTTTTTTTATGTTATAATTTCAGCATGAACGAAGTCCAGGCAAGAAAAGATATTAGTGAAATAAAAGATTATATCCCCGGAAAAACACCAAAAGAACCCGGGACAATAAAGCTTTCATCGAATGAAAATCCTTTTGGCCCATCGCCAAAAGCCTTGCTCGCCATTTCAAAAGAAGTTAAAAGCCTTCAGACCTATCCGGACCAGAAATCGATCGCTCTGCGCCAAGCGCTTTCCAAAAGCTTGGGGATCGAGGCGGATTGCCTGCTTTGCGGGAATGGATCGGACGAAATAATGCAAATTATCGCATCGACCTATTTTAATCCCGGCGACGAAGTAATAATTTCAAACAATAGTTTCAGCATATACGAGCTGGTTTCCCGCCTTTTTGGAGCTAAGCTTGTTTTCGTTTCGCTCAAGGAAAATGAATTGGACCTATCCGCAATAGCCAAAGCCGTTACAGAAAAAACAAAGGCGATCTTTCTAACCGCACCTAACAACCCGACCGGAACCGTCTTTAAGCGCGAAGCTTTTTATGCTCTGGTCAAAAAAACCGCAGGAAAAACATTGCTGATCGTCGATGAAGCCTATGTTGATTTTATGGAAGACAAAGCCTACCCCGACATGCTCGATGAGATCAAAATGGGCCGCAACGTTATTGTCCTGCGCACTTTTTCAAAATACTACGGCCTGGCCGGGATCAGGCTCGGTTATTGCGCCGCGAAAAAAGAGATCATCGCTCCAATGTATAAGACAAAAATGCCATTCAACGTTAATCGCCTCGCGCAGGCCGCCGCCATTGCGGCGCTTGGAGACAAGGCCTTCCTCAAGAACACTTACCGCAATAACCTGGAAGGAAAAAAATATTTATATGCCGAACTGGACAAGCTGGGGCTGGAATATAAAAAGACCGAAGCCAATTTTATTTTTATTACTTTGAAACAGCCGG